>Ga0065711_1029167_pt1 | contig 37298 bp, 15 predicted proteins | sample Hoacrofraction12_FD_59098 | JGI IMG/M metagenome (GOLD analysis project Ga0065711, IMG submission 59098) | Hoatzin crop microbial communities from Cojedes, Venezuela - Epithelial fraction 12 v2 (version 2) | ecosystem: Host-associated > Birds > Digestive system > Esophagus > Crop | place...
CTGGACAAGATCCTGTGCAGCCTGCTGTAGGTGACCCTGCTTTGGCAGGGGGGTTGGACTAGATGACCCACAGAGGTCCCTTCCAACCCCTACTATTCTGTGATTCTGTAATTCCCAAAAGGAAATGAATAATATGATCACTAATGTTGTGCTTTTCTTATTTCCCCTCATTTTCCCTGAAAAAAAAAAGAATCAAAGAGTCTAGTGCAGGACAGCCATTCATTCACATATGCAATGTATTTTAATAATAAAAGGTATTTTTATGTGCTTCATAGTAAGTACTGCAACTTTTGAAGAAGTTTCTGATTTTAAAAGTAACCAAAAAACAAATATTAAAAGAAAATAGATATTGCACTTGGAAACTCTAGATAGTTTTTTACTACGTCCGAGTTCAGGCTAATGAGGAGCTGCAAAAGAGGAATTTCCCATTACTCTTCCCCAGTTTTGGATAGTCTCCAATAGGCTGGGGTATCTATCACAAACTGGTCTAACCCACTTCATTTGCCTGCATTGGTGACAGAGGAATGAACTGATCACACTGCTTTCCCTAGCCACCCATGAAAAATGCTCAAAACAAGGGATGTCCTCCAGGAGTCAGGTTTACCCTGGTTAGACCCTCTCTCACGAAGCTCTTTCACCTGCAAATATTATTCTTTTATTAGGACTGTCTCAAGCAAATAATTGTCAACATCATGTCAAATTACTACACCAGTCAGGGCTGCTCTTACAACATATAAAGTGTGAATTCCTTATTTGTACTGGAGAGGCTTTCGCTTTGTATATAAAAAGTCACAGAATGCTACTTTCTTACCAGGAAAGACTGAATAGCATGGGCTTAGTGGTTTGCTCAACTGAGCTTGAAGGCAGATCTGAAATTGCAACACCAGCACTAAATACATTTAAGCCAAGACTCATTCAACTTGAAATAAGGCAAGTCATTGTGCAAAGTCTAGCTTCAAATAGATTTAAAAAAATAATAAAAGTTCCTGGTGAAGTTTCAGAGTTTCTTTCCTATGCATTTTATTATTACTATTATTATTTAAAGTCTAAAATCCAATCTTCCATGCTTCTGTGTCAGGGTGATAAAGGTGGCTGAAAAGTGCCCCTGGTCAGAGGAAGGACTTTTCCACTCCTCTTGTGAAGGAGCAGCTGTTCCTAGCAATAATTTCCTGAAGCAATAGGCCTGGAGTGTAAACAACATTTTATACGGATGGCAGTGGAACAGACTATGTTATTGCTGAAATTTTTGCACTTCACTGCGGAGAATGGATTAACCCTGTGTGACATAAGAAATTCAAATGTTATTTGCTTGAATTAAAGGGTTAAAGTATTTTAAAGAGACAAAAATTTCTACAACATAAGTGTCATCTTAGTAACTTGGTTCATAGAGAGAGAACATTGTGCCTGTAGGAGCACTTCAGAAACTGCAGGGTGAAGCCTGAACAAATACAGGGTTCATTCAAAAATAAGAGTATTAATATTAATGGTGGGAACTCGTAAAACATGCCCATAAACAGATGCTAAGTGTAAGAGGCAAATCTCTAACACAGCCATTCAGGATGTTGGGCAAGTATGACGGGAATGGAAAACAGATACTTGTGTGCTCTTCCTAAGTCAAGTCTTCTACTGCCAGCATTGAAGACCAAAGGCCCACTGCTCTAATCTAGTAGGGCATACCTTCTTGTGCTAGTTCTACTAAGAACTGCTCAATTTCAAGCACTGACAACAGACTCGGGTCACCAGATATTTGAGTCCCTTGAGCAATTCCCCCAGAGGCCCAGCTGGAGGCAAGACAGCACACTTACGGATTCCACTGCTTATAAGCAGGACTTGCAAGCAGCACACAGATATTCAGATAGGCTTCAGGTGGAGACAGAGACAGTGAGCTCCAAAGGCTGAACAAACAGCTGTAAAATTTTCATGGGCGCATGAGCAATGTGCTCCTCAATGTCAGGAAGAGGTAAAAGTTTGTGTCTGCATTTCTTTTCACGGAGAATATGCTGCTCCACACCACATACTGCTGCTTGAAAAGCAGCTCTGGAAGATAACGACACGAATCACAAATCACTGGCTTACCCTCTTGGCAAGTACTGTGTTTTGCTCTGTCCACTTTGTCCAGTATTATGTGTGATGACAGATGACCACACTCCTCTCTTGCCCACCCACATGTGTAAGAAGTGCAAGGTCAGTATACCTTTCCAAAATATGGATTTAAGATCTTGTATCTGAAGAACCTTTTATGTGTAAAAGGCAACGTAAATTACCAAATTAAAAAGCCTGAGCCAAAAAAAGGCAGCTACGTTTATTTCAGTAGCCTCCTAACAAAGTTATTTGCAAGTGTTAGAACTAGTTAAACCAGATGGCTCCATAAGCTTAATGTTTCAGTCAAAGCATTAGAGATTCACATATCTTTCAAGGCAGGAAAACAATGTCAGTGCAAGTTTCTTCTATGCTGCTATCATAATATGCGGGCAGCATGCTTTAATAAAGGAGCTGTCATTATTCCAGCTAACCCCTACAATAGATTTCCAATCAGAAACTAAAAATACCCTGATTTTCCTCTAACAGCTACACACTATTGCAATTTTTTTTTAAAACCAGAAGATGATCCACTCTCTGCATTAAATGAGTTCTTGCAACACTAAGTCTGAATGTGAGCTAGTAGGACTTCTCTGCTTCTCCTTTAATTTGAATGACAGTTTTCCTGGGATGCTGCAGGAAAGGAATTTTAGGTGTTCAAAACAGACCAAAAACCCCAAAAGCCTCAATCTCCAGTCAAAAGCCTGAAACCATCCTGAGATCAAACGATGCCATGAGACCATAAGCAGCAATTGCTCTTTCAGCACATTTTGGTTCTGTCGTAAGGTATCTCTCTCTCCTTACTGAATAGCCATGCTTCCCAAGAGCAAAGTCTGAGCCAGAAGCCATTTCTAACATCTGCAACTGGACAGCCGTTTAGGAAATAAATGAGTTTCTCTTCCCAGAACGTGTCTGCTTGCCACTTCAATTTCCTGGTCAAAGCTGCTGGAGCTGCAGAACCAATGTGTAGAAAAGCAACCTACAGCTCTTGGGCCATGTAAAAGACCCAGCTTGAGTTACCCAGACTATGCAAGTGGTGAGCACACACAGCAAGTATGTTGTGTTTGTTCTAAATAGATAGTACCTACTCATACCTTGTACCGAGGCCAGTAAGTTGAATGTCATAGGGTCCCATTGTGTTTAATATCTTTATCAATGACTCCAAGGAGGTGACACAGTGCTCTGTCAAGTTTGCATATGACACCAAACTGGCAGCACCCGTTGACATGCTTGAAGGCAAGGCTGCCATTAAGACAGACTCAGAAAAGTCTGAGGAATGGAACAAGAGGGACCTTGGAAAATTCAGCAAAGGCAAAAGCAGAGTCATGCATCTGAGAAGGAAGAGCTCCTTGTAGCAGTACAGGGTGGGAACTGAGGCACTGCGAGCAGAAAAGGCTCACAGCACCCCGGGCTGTATTAACAGCACCACAACGAGTAGATCAGGGGAATAGATACTCCTTACCCAGGACTTGTTAGAGCATTAGACCGACTTTTCAGGAAACGGAAACATCACCAAATGATTAAACAACAAGAATAAAAAAAGAGTGTCATGTTTAAAAAGAAGGTAGCTGCTAAATGCAACCCGTTATTCAAAAATTAAAGCATTGTGAAGATCCAGATAACTAAACAGATAGACTCTATTTCCTAGAATTTAATAAATTGAAGTTGATAGATACTGTGCTCTAGATCCAAGATAAGCAGCTTTATCAAAGCAGCCAGTTTGATAAACAAGTAATCTGTGAGGAGTTAAAAAAGAGATTATGCAAGTGAAACCTTCAGAAGCCATGCTTTGCTTCTTTAGTGGTCAAAATTGCAGCTGCTGTAGGCTTTATAGCTTCAAGCTCCTTTGAAATCACTGTGAACACACACAACAGGCATTAACCAGTCATTTCAAAAAATACAGCTCAATTTACAGACTAATTTTCATTAAGACTACATCCATATGTTCATTTTTGCTAAACAAACCCAGTACCAGTCTGCAAATGCTAGCAAGTTGTGCCACACCTAGAAGTAAAGACCACCAAAGGAGAAAAAAAAAATCCTACTGCTTCAAAAGCCACAGTCCTTAGTTTGGAGTTCAAAATGATTGGTATCATGTTTTTCTGGCAATGCTTCAAGATGAATGGATACAGAATCTAATTGTATCAAATTGGTAGGGAAAAATATTTTGTTTTTTCTAGATGCCACAGTTTAAATGTACAATTACACTTCTCTATTCCCCAGCAGAGAAATAGTTAAGGTTTAGAATCTGAAGTTAAGGCAGAAGATAAGTTAAAAACTAACTGAAAACAATTACATAGGATTTTGTACCATTTTAACTCAATTGCTTTGTAAGCTTATTTAAATTTTAATCAGCCTTAAAACCAGTGTCTGGCAAGTCCAAATCATTATCTCCGATTAAAAAAAGCAGAGTACTCCCTTCTCAATACACACACATCATAGTCTGTTTGGAAAAACAAAAAAAACCACAAGAATCCCCCCAAAACCCCAGTAACACGAGGTGAAGCCTGAGACAACCTAGCTACCTTCCCTGCAATAAAATCCAAGATCATACTGTCCCATAGAAGAGCTTGCATGCAGGTCAAAATATGCAAAGTAAACCTGTAGAATGAGATACGCTTGGTAACAAAATTTCAGACTCCATTCTGGCTTTTCTTTCACTACTGTAAAACTAAAACTGCTTTTGCAGTACATGATGATGCAAGGCTTCAGCTGCGACTTAGTGTCTCCTGCCAATCAAATCAGCCACATTCATTCCACAATTTTATCAGGCTTCTGTGAAGCTCTCTGAAACACCACCCATGCTGTAACAAAACACCCAACAACCAGAAAACCATACCAAACAACCCAGCTTTAACTGGCTGCAGTAACCCATGAACTTGCAACAGTCAAGATCAAACACAACTACACTGACATATTGAAATGTAAAGTTAAAAAAAAAAGGGGGAAGCACGCATGCAGAAATATGCTGGCACACCCACGACATGACAGACTGTCTGAAGCCCAACTCACTCATCTGAATATTTCTATCCACCTGACCTACTATATTACATGTCAAAGATCTGGGGGGAAATATGACATGATTAAAAACTATATTAAAGAACCTGACAACTGCAAACAGGATATAAATTCAAGGGTTGAGATTACCTGTAGCACAGCTCTCAGAACAAAGACCTTGTTTTTAATAGCGCATACACTGTGTTTGTCCCACAGCAGGCAGCTTTCCCTTATAACTGATGGCTAAGGTAACACTGATTGATGCTGTTTCTCCAATCATTTTCCAAACTTTCCTGTTTAACGAGGTGAGCTGCAGAATGGCAGTTTATTTACCTGCTGGCAACCCTTTGTGTTGAAGGGTCACTGCTCTTAATTATAGTGGCACCTGCTTACTGCTTTGCTTTTGGGTCTGTCAAGGTTTCCATTAAAAACCCATTTTTAGATGTTTATTCTGTAATACCCTTCAAGTCCACTGTGGGTTGAAGCATGGCTCACAAGGTCTTGGCAAGTATTTTTTCTAGGTAAGCATGGATCTCTTGCTCCATCCCCAATAACTCAGGAATGCCTCTTTCTGCAACTTCTTTCTGGGAAGGTTATACCTACTTTTTCCTAAGGAAACAAACAATTTACAGATAGGAAAACCTTAAACAGAAAGGGTAATCATATTAGAAAGCATAATATTCTTGCAAGAAATACTGGCCTGCACCCAAAAAAATCCAGAGTTTAGTGTTCTGCTATCTCAAATTTCTTGCATCAGTTAGTACTGTAGACTGAAGCCCTAAAGGTGACAAAAACAAATAATCAGAAAAACATGGAAGAAACCATTGCTTTGGTACAGAGTCCAGGGTTTCAGCTTTGTCATTAGGGTGGTAACTTCCATGACAAGAGATACTCTAGCTGCGAGAGCTCTTTTTGAAAGTAATTGCTGGCTAAGTTATCAGAGGAAAAGTGGAAAGGGAAGAAAGCATTTGTACTAGCACTGATAGTTACAGCTTGCACACACTTTCCTTTCACAATGTCACATGTTTCTGAAACAGAAGTATTTTTGCACTTTCCAATCTACTTTCAGTCATGCACTTTCAAATCCCTAATTGTTCTCTATTTTGATCACGGATAAAGTCAGCTAGAAGGACTGGGTTGTGGAAGACAAAACCTTAGAACAGCTACATAAAATGTGGTTTTGTTATCTCTGACCTGGTTGCAAGAGTTGCCTACTAGCTAGAAACAAAAATATTCTACCTTCAAAGTTTTCATCCTCTCCTATATTCCTTCTGCTATGATCATCTGAATGACAGAATCTTACTTCTGATCCAAAACAGATAACTCAATAAGTCATCCCTATTCAAGCAAGGGGACCTACAACAGCAAATTTTGAATAACAATGACAAATATAGAGGATTTCTGGTCTTTGACTGTCAAAGAGATGTTCAAATCTACCTCTTCCTCCCATATAGCAAGAGGTCATTGCCTTCTGATACCTGTACAAAGTTAAACTTCAGTACTGTCCAGACTCCACAAACTTTGACTTGAGAAGTGACTTTCTAATTAATATAACTATATATTAAGCAGAAATCTTACAATCCAGTTACTGCTTGGACAGATATTAGGTTTCCTTGGGCATTAGGAGTCTGTTGCTCTTGTTTGAAACTAAGTGTCAGAAGCCTGTGTTTCTGCTACTACTTACACTCCTCTATACCTTATGAACATTCAAAAAAGCACTGCAAACTGAAGAACACTAGGTTTCAGTCCATGGAGAAGGAAAACCCATAAAAGCACATATGTTGTAAAAAAGTCAGACTTACAGGAGAGATACCATACACGTCCCTCGGAAGGGGACAGTCCTAGCCATATTTCACATTTCAGTGATATTCTGGGTGAAAGGCACCCATGGTAGACATCCGACTGCACAAGTTAAGACACCTCCACCCATATTCAGACATACATTCTACAGCTAGGTCTGCCTGGAGGTCTAAGGTATGGAGTTACATGGCAGTAGTGTCCTATATGCCACTGTATACACCGGCAGATTCCCCAGTCTCCCACTCCTGTGAGCTACTGTTGCAGGGCAGAACCTGCAGGAAAATCTGCCCCATTGATTCAGGTCACTCCTTTAATCTTCGCTTTTAAAAACTGAGGATATATAGGAAAGATAAATAAAACTTTCTGTTTTACTGAACACCCTCAAACTTCAAAAAAAACCATACAGAAATAATCATCTAAATGCATTATTTTCAGTTGCCCAACAGTCTGAATATGTTCCATGTTACCAGTTTAAATGTTTTTTTGGGGGGGGGGGTTTGTTTTGTTTTTTGTGTTTTTTTTTTTTTTTAGATTTCCTCTGCATGCATGCAGGAACTTATAAATTGTAATTAGTTAACTGAACATGGGTTTGTACATAAGTGAATCAATTCCACACAACCACAAAGATTTGGCCATGTAAAGAAGACATGAAGTTTTTGCAGCTGATAAAAAAAACCATGCACAAACATGTGTATCTATGTAAGAGACAAAATATCTTCCAGGCCTAAAGTGCACCTGTTTTTCCACTTTCAGTAGAGCATCAAAAATTAACAAAATGATTTCTGTCATATTCAAACTGCCACAGAAACTACTGAATGCACAGACAACTTTTCTGGAAATAGAGAATATTCACTCCTCACAAGTGACACAAATTAACATAGAGTAAATAACTTTTTGATCTCTTCATTTTAGATTTGCAACCCCAAAAAAAAAGGAAAGTGGTGGCTTCTTTTGATCTGAATGTAACATTGCAGTCCCTTGTTATTTCAACTCATCTCAAGAACAAGATGGGAAATCATTAATACCAAGTTTGGAATCTAGATAGGAAAAGGGGCAAAAAAACCCACCTGAAAGGACAGATACACTGCACAAAATTTGTTTTGCTCTTCTAGGTGCTGCAAAGCAAAATTTCCAAGTGTGACAGGATAATGAAAGTTATACACCACCCACTACCATACTTGAAGACACTTTTACTACTTCAGATAAACAACACTCCTTTCTTTTCCCCCTAGGACTGCCCAAGATACAAGGTGCCTGTCTCTAATTTGACACCACTATCATCAAGCTTTCAATAGTCTTGATAGTCTCAGCAGAAGTTACTGTAGTACCACAAACTATGTATCACCTTTAAACTTGACCTTCAAAAGAAAGAAGTAAGCTTGTTCCCTTTCTTTACAAATTAAGAAGCAAAGAAAAACATCTGAAGAGTTTTGAATGAGATATTTTGGGTCTGCTGTTAAATTTATTCACCCCTAATCTTATCTTCCCTAATTTTCCCATGTAACTTCCATGTGTATTTTAGCAACTTTCTACCCCAACTTTAATTGCATTCAAAAGGCAAGTGAGTTTCAGCAATTAACTCAAATTCCTGAGGACAATTTGGGAGATGTGATACAAGTGTGAGCCTCAGAAACACAACAAGGTGTTTCTTTTTCCTCCACTTGCTTTTTTCCAAACTGAGCTAAGACAACAACCAACCACCACCATGAACAGCCCCCCACCCCCCTTCCTTCACTCAAGGTATCTCTACATGGAGACCTCACACTGGGACAATGAGAGGTTATTGCTCTCAGATGTCCCAGAGCAGAATTATACACCTGCTAGGCTCTCAGCCCCTGGGATTCAGGGCTTGCTGTATTCACATGAACTGATACCGATGAGGTGCAAGAGAAAAAGGTTTCTGAACTGTGGTGACCAAGATGCCAACACAGATTGTTTCTCCCAGCTCTTCCACAGAAGAGGGAACAAAGACCATTCCAAAGACTCTGGGAAGCTCGAGACCTGGATGCAGTACTCTGCACACCCACAGAGTAACGACTTATTGGCACCACAGCATTCACACCTGGCACTGATTTGCCCACACATTCAAAACCACAGTACTCTCGGGGGAGGACAGGAGTACAGCAAAGGCCCCCAGCTCCCTGGCAAGACAGAAGGCACCCATAGGTCATGTTCTACATCTCTATTTGACTACATAGATACCAGCAAACTCTTGGGTCTTACAATAAAAAAAAAAAATGCAAAAAAGACTGTAAGTAGACAGACTAAAACATATACCATTCTTCAGCACCCAGTGTCTTGTTTGGAAGACATCTGAATGACATGCAATGGTTAAAACCAACACTCAGCCTTTGTGCCAGGTACTATATTTCATTTTAACATTTCAGAATTGCTAATAGATTCATCCACACAGTACCTAGTGCTGATTTATATATTCAATTGCTTTTTTTATAATTATGTAAGAAAGACCCGATACTGATTATTTCTTTGAGAAGAATGTGAACTGTGACATCAGCCAACTTCTGAATACTCCTGGGAAATACCAAGCAGGCACATTTAGAAGGAAACAGTGTCCCTTCTGCGTGCAGTCTTTCTTCTTTTTAACCTACTGCTGCTTCATTCTTTTGCAAATCCCTTAGCGACGAAGAAAGCAATTAACGGGCCTTGTCTCTGACCCTGCTACTCCAAAAGTTTCTGTGGTAAAGAATGCCATACTTTACATATGCTTAAAATTAAGACAGATTTGTTGGTGTTACGCAGATGTGTGTGCAACACTTGTTTTACATGTTACAATGCCAGCTGATCCTCTGGGTGCTCTTTCTCTGCTGTTGGCACATACTGCTTTAACACTGGAGTGAACTTGAAGTGCCTACAAGCTAGCACCAAGCTGCATTACAACAGCTGTAAAGGACTCCAGCAAGCAAAACAGAAAAACAGCCTAAGGTTCTTCATTTTCTCATCCTGTAGGCAAAGCAAAGAAATAACTATATACTGTTGAGACTGATGATTGCACATTACCTTTCACTAGAGCCTTCAGAGCAGCACCATTTTAAAAATAGCATTTTACATATACTTTACAACATCATCAAATATTGGGAGAAATTGACTGCAGTTTTCCTGTCTATTTCAAAGGTGAATCAATTCCCACCGTTATTTATCATGGGGATGTCTCAAAGCCCTTCACTGCAAGAACATTCATGTTTACAAACACAGGGGTTGTTACTATAACAGGAATATCAATAAAAATAGACACATATTACAGGTACTACAGTCCAAGGAAACTGAGCCAAGTACAACCTCCACTGTCACCTCTAGCATTAAGGTCCCAAAAGAAAATTTTAAAAAGTAACAGCATAAGACATTCCCCCATTCAGGCCCTTCAAAATCACAGCAACTCTGACTCCTTAGCTACCTCTTTTTTTTTCTCAGAAGAAATTGCATTTCATTATCACCATTTCGGGTGCATTTGCCACAAGCAAACCGAGTCTTGGAGGCAGCTGAAGAGCCTTACTGTGTTTTTGAGCTGGATTTGTGTCGTGTTTACCAACAGACCCGATTTTCAGTGAAAAAACAAAAGTAAAACTAAAGAGCGCGGGCATTGACCGAGCCCCGTCGCACTGATGCGGGGTCGGACCCGGCGCCTCAGCCCAAGCTGCCGCTTCCCCTCAGCCGCTGCTTTCCCGCCTTTTCCACCCCTGCCCCGCGCGGCCCCTCAGCCCCAGGGCAGAACCTGCCCGCTGCCCCCGCCGCAGAGCAGGAAAGCTTCACGCCACGAGGAGGGAACACAAACTGGGAAAAACAAACCTGGAAAGGGGCATTTCCACCGGCGGTGCCTGCACCACGCTTCCCAGCTCTGCTCAGGGGCCGGCAAGGAGGACCCTCTCCCCAGGAAAAGGGCTTCCCCTACCCCTCCCGGCACACCCCTTCTAGTACCTTCTCACCGCCTCAGTGGCTTCAGCTGTGCGGGGGGCGGCCACGCTGCCTCAGGCGGGCAGCTGCGGGGGCCCCGGCGGGAGCGAGGAGGGCCCAGGAGGGGGAAATTAACGTGATGATCAGAGAGGCTTCTCCAGGCTGCGGTTCCTGCATCTCGCCGTGTGGGTGCTGACAGAGGGGCTCTCTGCGGATTAGAAGGGGTTTGGTCGGTTTTGGCAGAGGGGCTGGCGATCAGGAGTGTTATTTGTGGTGTTGGTAGCCGCTAAGGCCCCCTCGTTGCTGGGGAAGAAACGAGGTGGGAAAAGGACTAGAAACTCTGTTAGAAACGACGTTTGGTTGCCTGAGGGAACGTGCTGTAATTCCCTGACAGGCCTCCCTGCACCTGGCAAATCTTGGCTGATTGCAAGCACCTGACAGAGATGGCAACCTAAAAAAAGTATGGAGTTCCTACAAGCATCATCAAAATTGGAACATTTTTTTTCCCTTTTGGCATTCACTGGCACATTTATAACCTGAACCAGCCACTGCATGTGGTGTGAGGGCTCTTTTGACGGCGAGGCCATACGCAGGGCAAGAGGCTGAGTGTCAGCGCAGGGAGAGGACTTTGGGACAAAGCCTGCGTCTTCGCCTCAAACTGGAGTGAGTAATTTTACGAGAGAAATAACTTGTTCATTTGTACAGATATAAAAAAAAAATCTTAATCGTCTTGAGAATGAAGTCTTAGGGAAATGGTGTGTTTGTGTGGAAAGATAACGTCGCGGAAGGACGATACTGTATGGCATGGAAATGAGGATCGTGCTGTCTCCTCGAGTGCTTGGCAGGCTTTCTGGAAGGAGATCCAAAACGTCTGTGAGACGGACAGTCTGTCAAGTCTGTTTTAATAGGGAGAGGGCCAAAACCTACAGTTCATTTACAGGGTGCCCCTGGTGGAAAATATTTGCCTTCAAAATTTAGAGTAAGTACTGGGACTCTGTTTAGCAGACACGGAATGCTTTGCTGACTCATGCTATATATAATGAAAGCTTAATAAAATAGAATATATCTAGTTCATGAAGTCTCTTGATACTGTGTTGTAATTTAGTCCACCAACAGCCTTTATTTAACGTTGGATTCCATGAGTCTGTTATAATGAGCTAAAAAGTGCATGGATAAGCAGTTATTTCTGAAAATGTGGCTCCCTATCGATGTATATTTTGCACAGCCTGTATATCTTAATTGAATTGAAATGAGCATGGGACCCTAGGGTTTTTTAGGTCTAGTGAGGCATTAAATACTCCGAAAGCACAATAAAAAATAAAAAAAAAACCCACTTCTCCAAACTATTGAACCTTATTGCTTTAGTTCTGGGCACAGCACTCCTGCTACCTAGCAAAAATACACAAAAACATTGCTTACAGCCCTTCACAGTCTATACCTGTAGCCTTCATACCTTCACACCTATAATCTTATCTCCAGCACCTTTGATGCACCCCTCTTTCTGACTTAAGTGCTCCTATCACCTTCAAGTTGCCTGAGATTCTTACAAGTGCTTGTATTTTTTCCTTCTTTTCTTTCTGAAGCCTCTCACTCCAGGTGTGCTCCTGCATTGATTGGAAACAAACACAGTTTTGGCCGTAGTGACAAACCATTGTCTCTGTGTTCAGGTGGGACTCTATTTTACTGATTTCCAGGGAGGTCTGTCTCTCCACTGGAGCTGGATTAAGATCGTGTGGACACGTCTTGTAAAATTTTTGAATAATTTGTGTTGTGTACATGGCTGCAAATATCAACATGAATAACAACACCAGCCCTTCTGTGTATTAAATAAACAACAAATTGAAGCTGATGTAGAAGAATGATCTAGCTGAATGTAAATAGCAGGAGTTAAACTCCTTTTCCAAAGTGAATCTTTTAAAAGCTTAAGAGCCGTTGATTTCAAAAACTGTTCTTGTTTGTTGTCATACTTCCTGCCTTGGACTGATACCAAGTACCAGAGTAATCCTGAGTACTCTGAGCCACTGATCAGCCTATTTTTGACTGAAATTTGGAGACCCCAATTGGTTAGGCAATTAGCTCTGAAGTCTTGGATGCTTACCCAAATTGAGCTGAACCGCTGAATAATTTTGTTCGCCGGTCACTCTTGGATGATACGATTTACATTGTCACAGAGGGAGTATTATTGATCACCTTCCACTACCATGGCTGTTATAGTGTCAATCAAAAACAAGCAGCTTGATAACATTCAGACTCCAGCTGTACAAATGTTCTCTTTTTGGGGCTCATTAGTTTGCTCCAGCTGGCATCTTTTCAGCCAGAAAAAAGCACTGGTGTTTTCTTTCAAACAAAATTCTATGAAAATATTTTGCATAAAGTTGAATCCCAATTAACTAAAGATGATCTTTCTTAAAAAATAATCAAAAGAACTCTTGTTTAGGCATTAGAGCTACAAGTGATGTGCTGCTAGGGTGTATCTTTGTTATTCTATATTTTGATATCCAAGTCAAAGATCATTGCTAGTGTGTGAAAATGCCCAGACTATGGAATAGACTGGAAATGAAAGACTGAAAGATTTCATTATGCTAGAAGGACTTGTTGCCCACAAATTAAGAAATGTTAATTCAGGTGCCAAGCAGAATATATCGATAGATTGTAGTGTAGAGCTGGACAAAGAAAGGAAGGTCTACTACTGTTATGGATTACTAAATTCATTTCGCCTATAAGGAAAAGAAGATTGATTTCATTCATCTCAGTCATTTGCTAGTATGACTGAAGAATAATTCAAATTCAGTGACATCAGGTGTACAGATGATGGTACTGTAGCAGAGGGTGGCAAGTAAAGGTGACCCAAGAGTGATAAATTTAATTTTATTGGAAGAGATCAAAACCAGTCTGCCTTTAACAGAAGGTAGAGTGGGATCTGTAGATCGTACTGCTCTTTAAATCTGCAGTAACCTTGGTAATATCTATAGGTTTTAAGCAATGGTTGATTTTTCATTGTACTTATACATAACCAGGACACACAGACCAAAAGAGCAGTAACATGGAACATTGGATTTTGATATCTACTGGTGTAAGTTGGGAGAAACTATATAAATCAAAGGAGTTAACGTAGTTGTAATTAAGTGGTGAGGCAATTTATAGGTGGAGAAATTGTTCGTCTAGGTCAGCAATATGGGCCTGATTTAAAATCATATTGAAGGAAATGAAAATATTTCCGAATCATGTCAGTAAGTTTTGGATTATGCTTCTATACCAAAACACAGTGAAGTGATTTAGGTTTATAATTTTGCTTTTTGTGAAGAACCTTTTTGTTTTTTAAATTTGAGGTTTTGAGAGGTGGGTTTTTTTCTAACCTTTCTTAAAGTGAGATATTATCTTCTTGTTTTTTTCTTGTAAGGACAATGTGGGACAACTTAATCACATGAATAGCCATCTTGAAGTTAATGAGATGATCCGTGTGCTTAAAACTCAACATTTCTGTAAACTATTGTCACAGTGACTTGAAAAAAATTCAGATACCATCGTGAATTACAAGAAACGAATTCAGATAGTCATTGCACTTGGTACAATTCTAAATAGTTACATTTCAAGGACACTAAGAAATCTGATCTCATCACTGTTTTCTTCTGAAGCTGAAATTTCTTACTTGGATGGTCTCGGCTTCATTTCAGTTAAGGATATGCAAGAAAGCCAAGACTCACTATATTTCTTATAATCCGAAAGAGTTTTTGTTTCACACCATATTTAAATATAGGATCTCTGAAGTAAAAAATTATGAACCATTTTATATAGTCTTATTTTGCTACAAAAGCAACAAGTGCAGTTCATCAGAATATGACTACATGCATATGTACAAGCAGCAGGATTGACTACACACTGTATTTGCTCATGGTTGCTAAATAATCAGGCATGAGGAGGAATCAAACAGACAATAATCCTTTGAGGAAATCCTGAACACATGGCATCATATTTGAAATGTGAAAGTTTTTCTCCTTCTTGTTTGTTTTGAAACAATCTCTTAGAAGTACAATTCCAGGGCTTTGTTTTAGAATCAGCTTTTTCGAATGAGTAAATATGAGACAAAAGTGTGAATTCAAACCAGACTATGAAGGATTTAGTCTCTGTTGGGTCAACGGGGTTGAAATGCATCAATCTTGTATGTAAAGCCTTATGTGAGCACCAGAGTCCCTACAGAAACAGGTGTTTATCTTAAAATATTTGCTTACCTCCAAGTCCAATGTGTTGTTTCTTTTCTTGTCACCAGTAACAAAAACCTTCCACAGACTTTCTATCTGCTTGTGGATTTACATTGTGTTCTCACATATTTTTACATTTGACGTGGCAAATTTTGTTTATGTAATTGTGAATCTCGGGTAAAGTCTTCCTTTCAATTGTTTTGTCTGTCCAGTATGCATCCAGAAAACAACACTTCTTTGGCTTAATTTTCAGAGGTTCTGAGCATCACAGAGCCTCACTGAAGTAACATACGTTAGTCAGGCCAAGAAAGTAACAAGATTTGCACCTAACCTGAGACATCTAAATTTACCTTGAGGCACCATTATGCCTTGTGCAATAGATTATTGGGGAAGGCCTTGCTGGGTGGATGGCTCCTGCTGTGGTATCCTATACCTTAAATCTCTCTTTCACAGAGAATCTCATACAGATGCATTTCAGAATCTAATCATGGTAGCCGGACTCATTTAGCTTTTAAAATGTATTTTTACTCCAAAGCAATGCTAACACTGATGGCAGTGGCATCCAAAGTACAGCAAATGAAATATGAAAAGTATTGTTTTGTCCAAGGCACAAAATGAAGCTCTAATATTTATAGTCCCAGTGTTTCAGATAACAACAAGTATTCTGTGACTTTTATGATAGCAGCTAGAAAATAGTTTGGGTGCTGTTTATATTTATAATCTGCAGTATTTTGCATTTTGTTACAAAACATTTAATGGTTTGATCTGGATCTACAGTCAGTGACAACACAACAAATAAACCCTGATTTTGGTGGAAATGTTTCACAGTTCTTCCTACATCATGGTTCAAATTACAAGATAACTAGCTCAGCTTGATGATGGAGCTGAAATCCTTATCATTGTAACTGACTCAGATATTAAATCTTACTTTAATATTTGCAAAAATGCAGAGTAATTTAAATAATTCACTTTATTAAAGAAATTATACAGAGCATAGGAGGAATGAGGGAATAGGAGAAAAAAAAAAAAGAGAAGAATGAACAGGAGAGAGAGCCAAAGCGAAGGCAAAGTGCATTACTGCTGGATTCTGCCAAAGAGCAGAAAGGCAGTTTCCATCCAAAGTTCTGTTTTCCTATTCAGAGCTGTGGCTGCAGTCGCTCCCTGCTAAACCAGCGTGGCAGCTGTGCAAACTCCACTTTAAACCCTGGTATTTCACATGTTCACTTGGCATTTAAACTCAATGAGGTTCCTCTTGAGTGGATTAATGCATACACCAAGCAGTTTTCTCTGGAGTGGTACAAGTCCCCAAAGGTCAATCCTTATCTTCTGAAGTGTCATTAGATCAGAACTAAAATCTCTAAGTTAAAGCTGATAAAGTTAGCAAAACTAAAATGCCATTTACTGCCTTCTTTGTTCACCACATCCCTAGAAAGCGTGACGAGAGTATCTGCTGGAAGGGTCCTCATTATAACTATTCATGTGGCACATCCCCCCTGGAAGTATCTTCACTTCTGGAAATATGAAGGGAAAGAAGAAAACTGAAAAGGACAGCGTGCCTTTAGAAATGTTTCTTAGGTCTTGCCTGCAAACATGTTGATTCTGGTCAACCTTTTGTTTCCCAAGTGCATCCCTAACAGTTTCAGCACATCAGAAGAGATCAATTGCTTAAGTCTGAAGATTTTTATATTCCAGATATTTTATTGGGTCCCATCATTTGATCAGCCTCTCAAGTTATGGAAAGAACCAGAACAATTCGTAGCTTTCAATGGTATTTATAATTCTGTATTTTAAAGCATTGTTCTGTAGCTTACTGTCTGTGTTTTCCATAATGCTGAAGTCAGTATTGGCTTGTAGTTCATTTTCAGCTCAGCTGACTGACTTTTGATGTTCCTTCTTAGAGTATCTGTGTTGCTGCGTCCTTCTGGGAGACTAGCTGTAGAGACTGCTTGTTATATCTCTGTTATCACATCGTTCTTGCATAGATCATCTTATAGATATCTCCAGCACTTCTGTTACAGTTTGCCGAGTTGCTTATCCTGGAAAAGCCAAAGTCATTGCGATAAACTATTTATTCAGACAATACATATTAATTAAGCAATGAGAGTCCCTGATTAACACAGCAGGACTGTGTTCTTTTGAATATTCTGCATTCTGAAACCCAGTCGTAACTGACACAGATTCCGGTGCTGATTAAATGATGAAAAAGGCCTCTGTTGCCTTGCTAAACAGGACCTGGGCAGTCAGCCTGCAACTGTCATCCAGCTGAACTTGCTAGACATTGGCAAAAGATATAGCAGGCTGAAGAAAGTTTCTCAAGCCTGTGCAAGAGTAATTTCCTTTCCATCTGCCATTGTGCAACATGGTTTGCTTTTCCCAGCCAGCAAATCTTGTCAATGCCTGGAAAAATTGTGCCTTCATAGGATCACTTTGCCTATGGTTCTTCTGAGTCCCTTAGCAGCACACTTTTCAGGAGCTTTTAATCCAGCCACTTCCCTCAGAAGTGCCACAATGCTGTAATTTTAGTGCTGCTGGTTGTCTGGTGTAGAAGGAAAGAGCCAGTGTAGTTATGTAAAGCAGTTGGCTGTGATGCTGATTTGAGATGCTGATTTGAGTTAGAAAATTCCCAGGCTCATAGGACACCCAGTTCGGACACCAGTGTGACTTCATCAATATGACCGGCTCCTTCTTACATCTTTGTTTTGCCCTTCCTTTGCATTCACACCCAAAGACCGTGAAGTGGTTGTATCAGCTGTTCAGTCAGTCCTCCAGTCTGACAAGGTTAACATGATGGGAAACACGGTTGGCTCTCGTCTGAACAAAATAGGAGGTTTCGCGTTAAATGATATCTGAAGTGTTTCAGTTAAAAGAAAAAGCAAAACCATAAAAATTCCTGTTTTAGTCCACCTTTTTTGTACTTTCATATGATCAGGATAGGGAGAACTAAAAATATATATATTAAAATACAGTCAAGTGAAAACTGAGTGGAGAATTGTTGCTACCTACCGCAGTGGATAAACACCAGGGAAACAGAATTGTTGCATTAGCCAAAGACCACCTTTATACAGGAGCAAGTGGCTATGAGTACATTTAGGATTACATTAAAAGAAGGTGTCTAATCTTCAGAAGGATCAGATGTGAGAACAGCTTTCTAATAAAGCTTTGTAATAAACTTAAGGTATTAAGCTTGATCAGTTTATGATCATGGTTAATTACAATAGCTGAGACTGACTTGATATTTTAGGGGGCCCCTTCCAGAACTGAATTGTGTATTGCTATCTCTGTATGCTGAGGTGCTTGACAAAATGAAATTTCCAAGCAAAAAATTATACGGGAAATCACATATGAAATCTAATTTTTTGACTACATGCTGTTCCCCTTTGCAAACTCGAATATGCAGATGTCTATGCACACCAAGCTGTATGTCGCTGTTCATACTTAACTATCTACTCTAGCAACAGAAATCAGGGCTAATTCTAGGCCTTCGTGGCACCAGACATCTTCTGTCTTGTGCACAATGGCCAACATGAGCTCTCAATCCTGTTCAAACCTATCGCCAAAGCATCTTGCAACTGGATGAGAGATACTGACGCTGTGCACCTTAGGGTGCGATTTCTGTGTTTCTGCAATACAGCTGCAGCAGCCTTGGAGTTCAGCACATCTAGGGCAGACTCCTGGGAGGAACAGCTATGGTCCCTCTCTCTCTATATTCTTACTTTAACTAGAAATGTAAACAATTACAGGCAGATTCAGTGCTGAAGGATACATTGTAACTAAGAATGCCTTAGTGTTAGGATTATTTATCGTGTTGCTACAATGCCCCTTTTTTGCATTATGCTCTTCATTGCTATTTAATTTTCAGTTCCGTATCTCTTTAGACAAGTATTTAGAAAGAAAATAGGACATTTAGCATGGTGTTGCATTCACAGACAGATATGTCTCCTTTGATTAACTCTCATTTTTCTGGCAGAAAGCATTCGATTAAGCAACAAGCAGTGCTTTTTTTGTGTTGTTCTCTTTGTATGTCATTGTGGCGATGGCTGCTTCTCATGTTTAGTTTCTATAGTGTCTGGCACATCATGGATGTTCTTGGAATCAAGATCATGAGCTGTCTAATGGTAGTAAGAACAATAACAGTAATTATACTTAGTAACGTTTTCTTAAGAACGTGAAAGATTTTGCAAAATTCATTGTACTCTGTACATCTGTACAGTATACTTGACAGTAAGTTAGTTGAGTTTTAATTACTTATTCTTACTGGGTTCAATAGCTAACATGTTTGAAAGTCCAGTCAAATTCTTAAGCTGTATTAGCTTAATGAGGCATATGTAGGCCCCCATAGTGTTTGTACTTATAAGGCAATTTTGTGATTAATACTAATTAATGACACATCAGTGCACATTTGAAGTGAATGATGAAAATGATAATCCAACCCTGATAATGAATATGCTAAAGCAATATTCAAGCAAGGCGTCAGAGAGGGAGAGTCTAGATAAACATGCCTCAGTTTTCTGCTGTGGTAAGTTGAAACCGGCTTTATTTGTTTTTACATTGTAGAAGGCCCCAAACAGATTTGATTGATTGCTTCTGCTTTCCCAGCTTGCTGTTTTTTCTCTTCTTTTTTTTTGTTTTTAAGCTACTTCCTCAGTGATGTATAAGAATGCAAGCTAGCAGTGAGTAAAGGTGCTAGAAAGATGGGAAATGCAGATGATCACAGAATCCATCAGAAAAGGGTATTCTACATCTGTCCATAGATCAGATGTTTAAAGACCACTTTAGAATATATTAAACCTTTCACTGCTTTCTTTTCTCAAACTGATGATAGAGAAATGGGACAACAGATTTGACAATATTTGTTCAGACGGAACTGGTCAGATGTGCGGTGTTGAGCCAGAAACCATAGTAGTATTTTAGGAGTAAGAGCTCCTGTTCCTCTGCCTTCTTAATTCACAATTTGTTGTGCCTGTTCTTGTACTGTGGCTTTGAATTGCGTTCATACAAAAATAATAGATACTGTAATGGTCCTTTGTACTTGTGTCAAACTTTTCAGCCAAGGACCTCAAAGCACCATTCAAAATTACTAATTCTTACTGTGTTTCCAGCAGATGTGTTTACACAGGTACCAAGGTATCAGGGAGTCTATTTTACACAGCCTGTCCTCTGATACAAGTGCCTCTCTTCCTTATGGTGGAAAGCTAGGGGGGGTGTTTGTCAGATGCTTTGTTTTCCAAGGAACAGGCTTTGTTATGCACATGATAATTCCGGGTATGCGGGCCGTTGGAGGATGTCTGCCTAACCCTGGTACACTAGTAAATGGACTTGCCTTCGCTCTCAAGTGAAAGAAGCCTATACTTTGTGGCACAGAAAAACTTGCTTTTACTTGCTGTTGAATCATCAGTGGCAGACAATTCTGCTGGCCTTCCCATTTCCTTTTGTGTGGTTCTGTGTGTCTGAGAAATGTCATGGGTTTTAGAAACACAGGGGAGAGACGAACCCTGATGTCAGGGGCAGAGACTGCCTATTTATATACCAGAAAGTGATGGGGAAAATGGGCTGAAAATGGGAGGGAATATGCACATTCCGACTGCATGGCCCTGCAGACAATAGAGTAGGAAAAAGCTAGTGACAATGATAAATATAGTTATTTAGTTGGATAAATGGTCCCAAACCTGCGAAGCTCTGTAATGCTTTTTAATGGGGTTGCACGGTAGCTATACTTAAAAAAAAATAAATAGACAAACCTTAAGGGAGAAATCGTAGATACCTTGAAGTCAGTAAGAAAACTCTCCTTATCTTGAATAGGCCAGGGTTTCACTTTGAAAAGATTGTAGAATTGCCAGATAAAAGAAGAGGGTAGATTTGGGAAAAGAAAAATTCCTTACACTAAAGTTTAACAGACTGGAAAATGTCTGAAATGCTATTCCATGAGCTGATTAAAATTTTTTTGGACAAAGCAGTTGTGAATATACTGCTATGTGTAGGATGAAATAATAGGCCTTTTTAATCTTTTAACTTTTACTGCACTGCTATAATAAAAGACACGGAAATCAATTCTTTCCAGCGGTTCAAGGAATTATTTCACTTTACAAAGCTAAAAATGTGCCAATGCACTATGCCATGTCCCTTTAAGGTGACATTCTAATAAAGTGTGTTCAATTATTCCAAGTTTGAAAACTTGTATGATCTTTTTTCTATATCTGAATGATTTCACACATTTTTGACACAGTGAATCTCATTGTCACTTTGTATCTTAGCTGGTAGAGAGCCATGGTTTCTGGATTTGTTTCTGGCTTTCTTGCAGTACAACCACAAAGCATAAATATCGTGAACAAATTTATTTTTATTTAATGTGAGAATGATTATGGCAGATGCTGCCTGGTGGTGGCTGTGTACGAGGCAGCCTTGTTAGTGCAGTGCTGAATTTGGGTTCACAGACCTTGTGTTTATCTAAACATCTCAGATCTCCAAGTTGCCTTGGCTGAGCCGCCGCATGCTGAACGCCCTTGTAGAAAATGGCTGAAGGCTTAACTTGCACAGCCTGGTAAAATCACAGCTGAGAGGAGGTGTGAACAGTGTCTAAGTTATAGATGGGAACTGTTAATTTCAGGGGAACCTTAGCACAAGAACTGATACACACCTAAGCTAGATGAGAATTCTGTTCTAAAAGGTAATGGAAGCGTGAGCTCTAATACACACATCTGGGAGAAACTGAAAGACACAGAGACAAATTTTATGATTGGACTTGGTAGACTTAGGGAAGGAGATAAGTATTACATATGTTTGTTTTTAGATTTTGTGACTGTGAGGCCAAGACTCTGTTACTGCTGAGGTCTCTTCTGACACTCTGATTTAAAAAGACAGTAAAAACGACAAGTTAAGAGGGAAGGATGGACAATGACTTGGGTGAAATCCTGACCCCAGTAAAATCAGTTCAAACTGCTGATTTGATGGGGTTAGGATTTTACCTTGAGTAAACCACAGAGAATCTCCCAAGTGTTTGTTTTGCCTGGCAATGCAGAACATCTAGTAGCAGAAGCACTTATTAAAACATCAAAGCCTTTACTTGCTTTGTGCCAGTTCAAAGTACATGCTGCAGTTCTAAGCACTTCAGCATCTTTTCTACTGTGGAGTTAAAGTGGCTTTTTTTCTCCTGTGAAGAAGAACTAGTAGCATGCTTTCTGAAGGTAGTGTCATGCCTTCCTAAGTTGCTTGTTCTAGCAATACAATAGGCATTTTCCTAGGACAAAGGAAATGACTAATTAGATTTTAATTAACATATTGAATGCTTTGGTCATTTTTAAAGGAAGAAGTACTTGAAAAGGCATGGCTTTTACTCGCAGTTTCTAGTTTTTCTCCTTTACCACCAAGAAAGAGTAATTAGGTAAGCTCAGTTAAAAAAAACCCAAAACCAAACCAACCTCCATTTTGTATGTAAGAGAGAAAACATAGTGAGAAGCAGTAAAAGAAAGAGCTGGAAGTATAAATGCCAATAAAACTTACAAGGCAATTTACTGCAGTGTGAGGCCTGATTTCTGCATGGTTGGGTCCTTAGTTTTTATGCTCACTCATGCTGAATGACATGCAGAGCTGAAGTGTGTGCCTAAATCCTGATGGTTTCACTGGGATGTACATGTAATCATAAAGCTAGCAGGTGTCATCAGGAGTAAAGGTGGACTAAATTAATGCTTTTGAACACATGTCAAGTCACAGATATTGATGTTCCTTGGAGGACAAGATACTGTTCTCTCAGACCAGGGACTGAGGAGTGAGAAGAGAGACTTCTTCACACCTACAGTAGTTCTGGGAATGCACAATTGCAGCAAAATTTAAATTCAAGAATGTATTACTGAGATTTTATTTTTAATCTATTACTAAACCAACCACCTATGAAAAAGTATAGAACTTATGGGAGAAAAGCTATAAACATTCAAAAAAAGCCCTTTAGCTTTTCTTCTCACTGCCACAGGAAAATAAATCCTTCTTCATGTGCATCTGAATTATTGTCATATTTAGCAGAGTTAAATCCAATTTCGTATTAAAACTTCATTAATTCTTGTACTGGATCTCCTGAATGTACCTGTTTTTTATCTGAAGATGAGGTTCACATGCCATGGACCAGCAAAGGCAAATATGACCAGGTCTCTCATGCTGTCTTATGTGGCTCAAGCTCAATGTGGAAAGCCCATTACTGTGTCTTCAAAAGTAATTTCAAAATGCAAATACACTGGCTAACAGATTCTTGTCCCAGAAAGATAGGCAATTTCCTTGCCCCATGCTCATTTATTTTTCATAAAGTATGAAATATAGGGCAGAGTTTTATTTGTTGACAGTTATCAAGCAGTAACTCAGACTCAACACTGACCTAAATTCTTCCTGCTCAGAAGCACTGAAGTAGAAAATAATGAAGGCAGTCTTGTTTGTCAAATGCAGAACTTGAAATTGCTGGAACGCCTGCAAGTTCAAGGCCTTTAGTTTTACTGTTCAATTCCTTACAGTAAATTCTTATGTAGAAAAATTTGCTTGTTTGCTAGGTATTCCTGTACTGAACTAGATACCTTAATATAATAGTTTCTCTCTTTTTTTCCCCTCTAAAAGCCCTTTTTATAAAAAGATTGTGTTTATCATTTATGGAGGAGTGAGAATCCAGAGTTTTATTGTCAGTTGTATATTTTTTAATTTTCACGTGCATGTGGAATTTAGTGCTGAAGCACAGCACTATGGAATATTTGCAAAGAGTTGGGTGGTGATGATGCTTTATTGTGTGTTACTGTTTGAATTTAATCATTTGGCCAAAGTAAATGTTTGAAAGTTAAATGTCTCGGTCTTCTGCTGTCTTCTTTAAAAAGGTGAATATTTTTATGACAGAGACAATTCTTGTTTATGGTTTTTGGTAACTTCCTAATGATGTATCGTTTTAAGGAACATTTGTTTGAGAAACAACCAAATGACCTCATTAAAACTGGTGTTAGCGTGTGTCAGCGCTTCTAACAATCATCACATCAGCAATGGCAGTCTTCATCAGTGACGTTTTTATTTTGCTAGAATAAATTACTCCAGCTAGTGGTAATTAAAGCTCTGTGTACAGCTTTGACGTCTCAGCAAGAAATCCCACCTTTAAGCTGAGAGGTTTTGGGGTAAGATAGAGATTACAATATGGCAGCCTCCCAGTAGCCGTTGTACCCTCAGGTAGATTGGCAGGCAGCCAGTTGTCTCATATACTATCTCTGAATGCCGATTTATCTCGAATGCCTTCCTTTTCCTGTTTCTCTTCCTTCATTGTATTTACTGTAGTTGGCCAACTACTGATTTCCCTCTGACATCAGGGGGGTTTTTTATACACAGGGAGCTGTCTACCTGTCAAAGATTTCCGTTCTGTCCCCAGGGGTGAGAGGAGCTGAACAGAATGGTTGGAGAAAATAAATTGCTCAGGAGCGTTCCCCACTGTGCTGAATCCAATACAGAAATACAAATGAGAGCAAGTAGCGTAGCCAAAGACTGCCAGCACTGTGCTGCGCGGAACGTCTCTACACAGAAGCAGGGGGAGGCTTGACCTCCCTGGCATCCATAAAGGCCAGGGACAGCACGTTCTGTCTAGTGTTGTTGCTGATTTAAGGCATGCCACTACAATGTTCTTTGGCCTTCATCTTGGAAGCAAAAAATACATACTATACCTTTAGTTTTACTTCCTGATGTATCTGAAGAAAATGGAATTATTTTTTTTTCCTTTCAGCATGGTGTTGGAGGATTTTGGAGGACTGCATATCAAATACAAGAACAACACTCTTTCCCTTTGCAGAGGGTAATTCCACATACAATAAGGATGAACTTTATGCAGCCTTATATACGTGAAGGCTTTTGCTTCCATGGATACGCTTGTGTAGCTGATTCTACTGTGGTTCTTTAGAGTCAAAGAAAGAGGCAAAAAATAGGATATGCTAAGAAATAGCCTATTGCTGGGGTTAGTGATGGCCCCTTTGGTAGTGTGCAACTGAGGGAGAAAGTCTGTGTTCCTTGGTCTGAATGTCTCATGGTGTTATCCTGCTTCATAGAGCAAAAGTTACATTTTCTCTATACGTTTGGCCTAAGAAAGGGACAGTGAAGGCCCTTTAGGAAAATGCACCGTATAAGATTTTGCTCCTGGTGAGCGCCTTGCTATCCATAGCTAGGCTGGAGATAGATCTGAACAATGTCTTTGTCTTCTCCAAACAGCTACCATATACGAGGAGGTCACACATGGCTTTTGTGTGTCACTGTGTGTGTAGCCTGTGTGTGTTGTATTGCCCTTAACCTGTTGGTGTCAGCTTCAGTAAGATGATGGTCTAGCCCTAAGAGGTTCCTGGTGCTACTTCTCCCTTGTACTGGTGCTACTCAAATGCGGGGCTGCTTACGGGAGGTCTGGGCCCTGCCAGGGCTCTGTGCGGAGAGTGTCTGCGCAGCCACACTCTGCAGACAGCTCTGAAGGAAAGGGATGAAGGTGGAGGTTCAGCATTCTGCTAGCACAGATGTTCACTGCCTCTGAAGTATTCTGATTCACATGATATTAGCTACTTTACCGTAAGGTGAACTTTAGTGTGGTTAAATTTGGGAAATATGTAAGAGCATGGGTATGTTGCATGAAGTAGGTGGTTTCATATACCGTAGGATGTTCTACTAATAAAAGATGTCACTTTACTAATGTAATTTTGTATTATTCATACTTGCATATTGCATTTTCTCTTTTCATATTGCAATTTGTATTTGATCGCATTATTACACTTTCCTAGACTGCCATACCTCACTGGGGAGTTGTTAGGCTGAGTATTTGGTCTAGTTTTGTGTTCTTGATCCTGCTTTTCCCTTCAGAGGTGTTGTTAAGATGAGAATTTGATGTTCTATATTTTTAATCATTTGTATACCATGGAGATCTCATTAGACTTTGTTATTTGAAAGTGTCTGTGTGTGTATGTAGAGATAGATAGATATACATGCATATATATTGTGGTTTATGTTTGTATGTTTGAGGGGGAAAGATAATGAATGAAGTCCTGTATGTAAAGCAAGAAACTTAAGTATGTCATTGCTAATTAATTAATGTTGAAATAGGAAGGAGCTTATATCCTGAGTTTCTTTGAAAATCTGCCTACTCATATGCTTAGCTAAGTACGGATTAAGGTACTTCACTTCAGATTCTTACGGATGAGTGAACTACTTCTCTAAATGTGGGTATGCGTGTGTGTTAAAAGTTGCATGAATGTATAAACATTTCCACTTCATAGTACATCAATATTATACAAGGCCTATTCTAGGATGCTATTGAATATTGGAAAGTGATGCCCCTGAAAACAGTACAATTTATATTTTGAAAGCTGTCAGAAATCAACATTCAGACTGTAGCATTCTTGTTGTTGTTATTATTATGAATGTGTCTTCAACATTGGGAAACCTGGATTTCATTTGCAACCCAGTAGATCTGTCATCATTATTTCATCATTACAATCGTGAAACAGACAAATGTGACTTTTTTCCCCCCCCCCCAGGAGTTTCAATTTTTTCTTGTTCTCTCTGGGTAATAATTCTTGGCTGTTCTGTTCTTCTCTTCCTTCCTTGATAATGCATAGAGCATACTTGTTAAGACTGACATCTGTACAGTAGTACCTCTCTTGTGTATTCTCTGTGTGCCTCAATCTTTTTTCTGCTTTCTTGGTTTTTTTGGTTTGATTTCCTTCCTCATCCCTACCATTGCAGGGCCAAAAGTCTAGACCAGCCTTCGCAGAGGGTAACCTGACTGCATTAAACTGTTCCTTGTTGTTTTTTGTGCAGTCGGGTGGATGAGTTGTAGTTCTGTTTCCTTGTCAGGAAGACTTCCTGGAAGCCTGAGGTCAGCCTGAGTTCAAATTACACCTGAAAAAGAAGCATTTTCAGTCAGAAGAAATTAATTCCATGGCAAATGATACATTATTTTTCACTACAGGGCTTTCTTGTTATGACAAAAATGGCCCTTAAATGGCACAGTTCCTCTGTGAACAAAGTGAGAAGGCTCTAAGGAGTAATTCTTATATGAAAATAGACCATTCGTTTTAGACACTTTGCAGGTGTGAAAGAAAGACACCGTCCAGTCAGGGATGTAATCAGTAAACCTCAAAATCTATGTGGAAGGTATTATTCACATTTCATGGATAAGTAAATGTGGGCATTCTGGTGCACTATGAACTTTCACTAAGACTGGTTTCAGGCAGGGAGGAGTCACCCGCTCCAGGGATTGCTTCCTGCTGCCTTGCTTTCCTACTACAGGAAAAAAATGAGCAAATCGGGTCCCGTCTATTTGTTTGGTCTTCTGCTATTGCATTTAGTATAGAAAGGAAATTATGCACCTGGGAAAGATAGTATAATCAACACCAATCACGTTATATAAGAGACATTTTCCTCCATGACCGAAGATATATTTCATGTGCAAGAAGCTGACTGGAACTCAGATGTAATCCTCAATTCATTCTGTGAACTTCAGTGTTAGCCAGCCTACAGGGTTCTGTCATCTCTGCTTGCTCTCTGCTGTAAAGACATGGTTCTGTTCATTTGTGCCATAGAAGCAAACATGTTTTCATGTCCTTTGTAGACATCTTCCAATATTACTGGTATGAGCTTTCTTCCCCAGATTGCCTATGGGCTTTTTATGAGTGCTCTCCAGCAGCTCCAAATGGCTGGATCTGCCTCCCCTGTTGTGACACAGTACAATGTTCAGGACAACAAAATCAGGAGATACGCAATGTTTGGAGATAGTTTGAGATCAAAACAGTATGACTGTTGCTCTCTGCGTGGGAATGTTAGCTATGCAGCACATCTGATACATGAGTGTTTGTCTCTCAGTATTGCCAGATGGGTATAAATCTGGGCTCTCAGGATCTGGAGTGCTAAATTTGTCAAGATGGCATTGTGAGAATATTAGCTGCTAGCTGCTAAACTCTCTGTTCACCAAGAAGGCTGCTCTTGATGCTTCCTGATAAGCTATGTGAAATGTTTGTCATTTTCACTTTTCGTTTTTTCCAGTATTTCTTGCCAGTGTTTGTCTTGCCTAGGATTTAAAAGGACATTTTCTTTAAGCTATGTGAAACAACATGTAAGTAAACAACATAAAAATCGACTCTGTGATTTAAACAACATTTTCACTAATTAAAACTGTCTTCACATTTTCCCACTGCTGTTACACAGTTTTGAATGTCTATGGTCCCTTAAGGACAATCATATAAGTGTTTTAATTGTTATTTCTGGTTCTTAAATATAAGATTTAGCTGTAAGCTTCCCGCAAAGTCAAGCAAATACTCTCCCTTGTGCTGCTTATGCCAGAATGTACAGTCCTATCAATCGGTTTATTACCTCTTGTTCTTTCCAAGCTTTTGATTGCAGTCATAAACCCCAAAAGGACTCATTAAGCTTTTTTCACTTTTATTTCCATGTACTTGGAGCACTCTTAAAATAGAAAGGTTCTAAACTAGGTAAAACTTTTTTGAACACATTTTGAAAATCAGACCAGGTCCTAATTGAGCAGAAAGAATCTGTCGTTTTTCAAGAGGTACTTGGGTCTGCACACAAACTGTCACTAGTGGTAGGCTCTCGGGGGAAGGGAAAAGCTACAGCATTCAACAAACAAGCAAGGATAGCCCTTTGATTAGAGTAGCACTAAAGCTGGCTGGTTTTGAATAGAAGCTTATGATGTTAGGTGTAGCTAGAAAGAGAAATTAAACCCAAAACTTAAATTAGAAGATGTGATGCACAGTCTGGAGAAGTTTTATGACATATAATAATTTCTGCAGGTCAGAATAGTTTGCAGGAAGAGAAAAAAATATTAACTTGCATGCATTTTGTAGGGTGACAGGAGAATGTCTATGTATGATCGTGCTCCCTCTCTTACGTCCCCTGCTGAAGTATTTGGTGTTTCTTAGTGTTTTCTTTCTTGCTAAACAATACGTATTTGGTCAGGAAGTCAGCCAGTGTAAATTGGAATAGCTCCATTGAAATGGATGCATTTACGCTAATTTGTACCAGTTCAGGACTTTCCTCATGTACCAGGGCTGTGCAGTCCTTTGAAAAATGACAGCAATTTTTTGTATAATAACAGAATGCTGTTCTTTGGGCTATGGAAAACAACTCAAGCTTCATACAACATTATGTTCAGTAAAATTATTTGGCGTAGAGAGTATGGTGTTGATTTCCCCTACCATGAAAGCAGTCTGACTTCTATAACAGCTTAAATAAATTACTTGTTAACATTTACAGCTGTTAACTTACTCATCACATCACAACGGATCAGTGTCAGCAGGAGTGAAAATTATGTTAAAGCAACTGGATTTAACAAGACAGAAAAAATTAGTTCTGGAAAGTCGAAACATTTAATTACATGCTGTTTCCTGGGAATGAACCACTTTTCTTGGCATAGCGGTCCGATGACTTTTCCTGGGCTCTGGGTGAACACAGAGATCGGCCTCTACAGTGTTCTTCTAGCAGTAAGACTTTGGTTTAGAAATAACTTGACCTTGGACGTGAACGCCCTGTCCGCAGAGGTGTGCAGACATCCTCATCTCAGAGTGGCATTTGAATCCCCGTTGCTGCCTTTTGACCCTGGTGTAGAATAAGCTAATGAAGGGCTGAAACTTTGAATCTGGTTCGTTTTTCTCAAGATTCTCTGCTTTGAACTTAAAATCGATGCTGAAGTAGAAGAATTTCCCCTAGTAATGTGTGCATATTGATCAAAATTCTTGCTTATTTTATTGCTGAAGTTTTACAGGGACATGAAGGTTATTCCCTTTATTGTCTATGTAGGAGATAGCATATTTAAAATCCAGCATATTTGACCACGTTATATATGTAAATCACTTCAGTAGGAATGGGTTTCAAATCTCTCACTTACTTCAAAAGAGGAAGGGCTTAATCTATGAACTTTCCTCTACTTAAATGTGTGCTACATAGTTTACTCATTTGGGGGTTCACCTCGTAGAATGATCTTTGGTTAAAAAACCCCAAAACATTAAAATGTGTTTCTTTTTCTGTGGGGGTACTTGGTTGTTTATGATTGTTTAATGAAAGGAAGGACGATTAAAAAAAAAACCAAAACCCAAACATCTGGAAAACTGTGGTGGCCAAGCAGGGAACCTTGTAGACAAGATGGGGAACTGAAATTCTGGAAACCCACCGTCATCCGTTCTCAGAGGTCTGAGGCTTTTAGCTCAGACAGAATTCCCAGGTTACCTCTGCTTAAGCCAAGTCTATACCCCTCCACTATACATTGCTGCCTGTTGGCCGACTAAGATATTAAAGAGAAAACCTAAAGATCCACAGAATACATTGTAGACAACATACTGAACTTTGATAGCGTGGTATGTGGAGAGTACCGTAAATAAAATAATCTGGAAATCAGTAGAAAAACTACCCTGTAAATAATCCCTGTATTTCTAACACCTGAGGCAAACAAAACAGATCTAGGCTTCTGTACTGTGGAGAAATCCTGATGTTTAGAACTCTAGCCATGATGCTGGAAATACTGTCTTTTCTTTCCATTTGTTTGGATGAAAGTAGCCTTTTTTTAATCTAAGGTTCTAAAAAACCCTCATTTTTCTTGTCTCTTGGAACGGGTTCATACGTGTAGGTCTGATACTGGCATGTCAGGGTCTGGCAAAACAGCTCAGTATGATGGTGAGAATAGGCCAGTCACCGAACAAATCAGTGTAACTTGAGTTTTGTTGACAGGCTGTGTTTTACGTAGTATGAAATGCATAGGATATGATCAAAACAAGTGTGTGAATATTTGATGATAATGCCAATGTAGTACAGTGCATTTGTAATCTCAAATAGAGCTAACTGCTCAAATTATTGATCTTAATGGGATACAAAAGAGAGAAAGACAATATTCTCTATTGCTGACTCAATATTGTTGCTTTTTTTCTGGAATCCGCTTCTATTAACACTGTTCCAAATATAACAGGTGGTTCTACTGTATTTAACTAGAAACAGTTTGCAGGCTGCTCTATTAAAAATAGAAAAAAAGCAAACATGGCTTGAATTTTGTCAATGCAAATTAAAAACATGTTAAGAAAAAACTCTGATGTTGGTAATGGCCTAATGCAACAAGGTTATAAATAAATTGCTCAGTGTTCTCATGTATTTTTAGTAAACGGATTTGGGAATAGCACAACAAATCCCCAATGCCCAATTAAAGTCTCTTAACTAATTTAACAAATGTATTGTAAATGGGTTGCTGGAGATATTTTAAATAAACATACATTTCACAGAGGAACTTTAATAGCCAAACAAATAGAAAATCACTATAAATGCTTTAGCTTTCTCAATTGTCCTTAATAAATTAGTCATAAGACAACGAAACACAATTAACAAGAACAACCGTCATACTTTTTTTTTTTTATTATTCAGATGACAGATTTTTGCTGCATGTGTCTTTTAAGAATGTCTTAAGTGAGAAGCGATTTGTAAGGTTTTCAAACCTCACTGGAAGTCTCTCTTTTTACCCAGAATTACAATTATTTTTGATGGGCTTTGCTTGTTTTACTTTCAAATGCATTCCAAAGGAATGGTGAAAAAAACAATTCACTTCAAGATCTGAGGCTGGTAACTTAGTAGTGAATTAGCTCTGTCTGGGTCTGATTTAAGAAAAAGACACAGATCTCTCCTTTTCTCCCTTAGTAAAACCTTGCCAACCAGCCAACCGATGAAGTGAAACATCTGGCTTTCCAGTGAAGATTGCTCTGGCATTTTGCCTGCACAAATTTTGTCCTTGTGGAATCCCTGTAAAGAGTGCAAACTGTGCTTCAATTAAAGAAGACTGAAGGGCACATACAGCAGCTGAGCAGCATGTGTGCGGGGACTGTGTTTGATGGGCCGATATCAAGCAGGAAGATCAAGTGCAAAAAAGGGACAGCTGTGGAAAATCTACTCAAGAGCAAATATTTAACAATTTGGGAGTTAGAAAACATCAGTCCAATGTGTCTTGTTTTTCTGGAGCACTTAAGACTCAGTAGGGTCATGGATGGCCACTAAGTCTTTGCCTCTCCTTTCCCTGTGATTTTTTAATTTAAAATATTCTTAGAAATAGCCTTAGTCATATGTCTTCCTTTCATGGTAAGCCACTCCAACTCCACGAACATAAATTAAGTAACAAGATTTTCTCCCTTTGTTTTGAAAACCTTTCAGTCTGGTTATTTGTAGGAACAACCAGACATATTGTTCAATTATTCGGGTATCAAAAAGTAGTAGAAGGGAAGCGTCTTGATCCCTCTGAGTGACATTTGGACTTGTGCAGTACAGAAAAGAAAAGCAAAACATGACTTAATAATTTGGAAAAGATAGGTTTCATATGGCATTGGTGACTCAGACCCTGGAATACTCTGTTGTGATCAAGACTCCAGACTCTTATAAATTGTTAAACAATTGGAGAAGGAGCAAAAAAGAACTGCAAAAATGGTCCTGAAAGTAATAGAAAATGCCTTATGATGCCACACACAAAAGCTTGTTGAAGTGAGTTGATGGAAGGAATGAAAAATGACTTGATCAAGCTCAAAGACAGAATATTCTGGACAATTTCACAATCTAACTCAAAAGAATTAGACTTTGTAGTAAGTACATAATTCTCATAACTTGAAAAGTGAGATTTGACAGAAGGTGCATGGAAAGAAGTAATTGGGAATGCATTTGGGAATAGTTATATCCCAAAAGAATAGATTGTGAGACCCCTAGCAGAATTCCTGCAGGCCACATTCAGATACAGTTCTTTAGGCAGTTCGTGCCTTACAGAACATCAGTAACTACGTGAAGTCGGTTAGGCCCTGATAACGCATTAAGGTAAGATATAACAGCACACTGCTTCAGATTTGTGCATATGCATAGGTGAATTTCAGATACCTATATGCTAATATTAAAAGAAAAAGAACTGAATATGTTATTCAGTTAGCAAAGCAAATGTCACAGTGCCCTGACTACATCCTAAAATCTGTGGGGTTTATGTAGTTTGTGCCTATCTAGAGGTGCTGAAAGTGTTTCTTAGTAGACATTGCTAAACTGGATTTGTTGATCAGGTGATGAAGACAAGATTCTTTTGGAAGAAACTGCAGCTGCAGCAACAGCAGCAAAATTTCATTTCTTATCGATACTGCTTTGGGCAAGATACGGAGAGCAAGAAAGAGACCAACTAGAAAGCTGAGCAGATGGGTTGCTGCTCTTTATCTAAAACAGCTCTCAGATTGTTGTAAGAACTTCCAAGAATATTTCCAAGGGAAGTTCTGCACCACTGGCAATGCTGCTGAGGGAAAGCACAATGCCTTCCGCAGAAATGGGAAAAGTCTCTGATACTGACAGGGAACAGTTAACAAATCAGTGGAGATTTTCAGTTTTCACTGCATTTAAATTGAAAAAACACATAGGATGGGCTTATGTCACAAGTCCATATCCGCAGTAGCAAATCCAACCCTAAAGAGAGGCATTTGAATAGTCAAGTTTAGAAAATGAACATGGGAATGCAACCCATGAGATCGTTTCCTAAGACTTCGTCTCCAGTGACGTCACGAAGTGTGGTTTCCAAGCACAACCTCAGAAGGTACCTCTGGGAACTGGTTTTGCTCTTACCTGTCAGCTCCGTAAGCCTCCCAAGCTTACACTGGTGAGTGCGTTGCTAATTTTTTTATGTACCAAGTAATGTCTATTTAAGAAAGCCACTAAAACTCAAATTTGTGACAGGAAAATCTAGCAAAATGTCATTGAATTATTTCCGTTAGGTTAACATTTTGGACTTTTAAAATGGCAACCTTATTAAGCGGAGTTTTACACAAATTGAAACTGGACGCTAAACTAGCAATGAATGCTACTGTCTCCTTCCACCACAGAATCCTTTTCCCTTGCCATTTTTCACACTCCTGTTTTTCTGTGCAACTACAAGCAGTTTTGTGTAGGTAAATTTTGCCTTTTATCCACAGTTAGACAAAATTCTTCATTCTGTTCTCTGTTTCCAGTTGTTTGGGTTTTTTTTCCCCCACAGAACTTCTTCATTAAATAAAAAGCATGAGCTGTGGAGAGTGAATTAATATATTTGCTTGTGAGCAGGTTGGGAGGAAACAAAGCAAGTTTTCCCCTGCCACTTCTATCGTGACCTGTAGGAATCGCCGTAAGACAACTCCATCTCGGATTTTTCAGTCCTTTGCTGTCAGCATGGGTACTGTTTGTTCAGTCGTAAAAGTGGTTATGTGATATGGACCAGACTGAGACCTGACAGACTGTATCTCAGCACACTGTGAAAATCATATCCCTCCAGAATATTTATTTTATATGACTAATTCTTTAACATGTGGCTGACCGACCCATTTAATGGGAGTCGCTGTTAGCAGTCAGTTGCAAACGCCTTTCAGGCACCACCGAGCAGAGACGGGTTTGAGGCAGTGCTGTTCTGTTTCCCAGTTGCTGTGCACTGCTAAGATCAGGCTGTTCTTTTCTGTGCCTCACAGGACAAAGCTTAATAATGTTGGATGTCTGCTTAATTAGTTTGGGGAATGTCTCTGAATCTCCTCCACAGAAAATCCAGCCACTGAGGGAGGAAGTAAAGATTCATATGCACAGTCCTCTTGTGGCAAACACCTTTATGGTGTCTACCATGTCCTCATGAAGCAAACATTTGAGTACTCCATACTTTCAAAAGATTTCCTCTGGCACAGCATTTCATAAAAATTTATAGATTAATGTGTGTTATTTGCTCCCCAGTTCTTCTGAGGGCCAATGCAAAATAAAATGAGTGAGTTGATTTGGACTGAGCCTTTGGACCTGAGATTTTTATTAGCAATTTGGCATTCATTCAGTTGCTTAAGTAGATACATTGTAGTGTTTTGGGTACTGCTTTTAACTTTGGATGTTAGAAAATACGCTCTGCATATTGCTAAGAAAGTATGGTTCGGATCTCACATTCTGTAGAACTGAGAAGTATTTCATGTTTCCAGGAAGACTGGGATGCATACTTGAATGGAGCATGGCCTTTGTAACAACTACATTTTAAAAAGAAAACTATGACAGCAGACAGTCATGAAATATTTAGGAAAAAAAACCTGCAGTTTATTTTGGGTTTCATTATGCTGAATAATGGAAAAGTTACACTGAGACAATATAGATGGCATGTTTATCTCTTCTACATCCGTCACAGAAATTTTATAACTTTGTGGGCTTTAATATATTTCATATTTTTTAGGAGCAAAAGGTGATTTAGATGAATGTCTTTTCACTGGAGAAGACTTCAGATTTGACCTGTCTGACTTGTAGATAGCTCATTTCTGCTTGAACTCTTCTACAGAGGAAGGAAGGACAAGATTTCTTGCGAATATGTCCAAACTTTAGCTGTCCTGGACTACTAAAACAGCAGTAGATTTCTCATTTAAACTTGTGCTTGAATTTCATGTGACTTTGGCTGGTGGGATGAGAAAAATTTGGATATTGTCTTTGTCATATAAGGCATCCTTTGTGCATATTAAAGAAGTAGAGGTTGATTTTAAGGAGCTCACAAGATTTTACAAGTGGCCTTGTACGTTTGTTGTAGTTTCAGAGCAGTAGGAGCATGGCATCTCATGCAAACCTGCAGGCTTTATGCTTGCCGTAACCTACTGAAGTGTGTGTATAAGGATAATTGTGTGTAGGGAAAAATATAGCACTTGCAAAGGGCAAACTGTGCCAACATACATCCTTGCATGGAAGCATTACTTGGAAAAAAAGGAGGCCCGTTAACTTGTCCAGTATTTCTGAATTAGTACTAGTCATATTTTTTTTTCATATGAGCCCTTTTTTGCAAAGGCAAGTAGCGAGCAGCCTTTACTTGGACATGTAGGGAAGCAAATAATGTTAATGTATTGGAAGTCTATAAGCACAGAAATTCATCATTGTGATGCACAAGATATTTCTCTGCACTTCCTCACCTGCTGCTAGAGTCAGCTACTCTTGCTCAAATTCACAGCCATTGATAGATACCTATTTCTCTCCCAGGCAGACTCCTAAATCTGAAATATGTGTTTTGTTGGGATGGATATGCTTGGGAATCATGCCATGCTTTTTAATTCATCTTCAGAGTTATGTGCAAGTCATGATAATACTAGATTCATGGTTAGTAGGAAGGGAGGAGTAAAGGGGGAGGAAAAAAGACAAACTTTCCTGACAATGAAGTTCAGCGATTCTCAGTGTTATGATACGGTTAGCTGAACGCTTTTTCCAAACTTGAGGTGGGACTGTCATGAGAAATGTGTGCCTATACTTCCTGCTCCTTTCTAGGATGAAAATGACAGTTCATTTCATTATTTCAGCTCTGATAAGAGCACATCTCTGCATAAAGACAGTTATTCTTTTTCTGTTCTGTTTCCATATCTCTCCACTCCCATTTCGGAGAGGAGAAGAGAAAAGGAGGAAGAACTGGAAAAGACCGAATATATTTAGTGGAAGAAATCTCTGTAGCGATCTAAAACATCACAGAGAATTACAGGATTTTGGTATTGTTTTAAAACTACTGTTTTAAAGACTCTTAGCTTTAGCTTTTGTCCATTTTAAACACATTCTTTCCCTATGCAATATGGTATTGCTCTATTACTTAATCAAGAGATAAATGTATGTAAAAGTGGGTTTTTTGACCATATAATCGAAGTTCCCAGATGCACACAACAAAAGATTAATTTTGCGTTTTGCTCTCTGTAGGGAGGAGGATATGATTATTTGATATGTTTCCAGTTCTGTTTCCCTTCTCTAATTTTCATGTGCTGGTGCTTTTGTTTGTCTTGGGTTATTATGGGAGGTGCTGTGGGAAATTTATGGTAATCAGCAAATGAAGGGTTTAGAAATAGAAGGATAATTGCCTAAAAATCACTGGAAAAGAAAGAACAAAATCATCTCAATGTTGCATTGGTGAGGCAGAGCTGCCAGATTTCTACGACTGCAGTATTGGGTGCTGTGGAGAGGGTCAAATCTTCATGCATTATCATCATTCACAGCCAAAAGAAGATCGTACGTTAATGATACCTGCATGAGCTTATTTCCATCATCTGGCCTGAAGCCTTATTTCAGGCAAGTTTTAAGGCTCCTGGCAGTATCTGCTTAGGATTAGAGTTCTGTGTGCTTGCTAAAGGCAACCACCATATCCCTGCTTCTGAGAGCATTCATTTAGTCTGCACACACTCACTTTCTCAGTTTCTTCTTCCTTTTCCTATTCTGCAGGCCCCAGCCCCTAAGAAACTTATATTTCTATTTTACTTATCCCTTCTCATATACCTTTTCTTCTCCTGTTTCTATTTTCTTTACTCCCTGCTGCGTGCCTCTCCTCCCCCC
>Ga0065711_1029168_pt1 | contig 37297 bp, 16 predicted proteins | sample Hoacrofraction12_FD_59098 | JGI IMG/M metagenome (GOLD analysis project Ga0065711, IMG submission 59098) | Hoatzin crop microbial communities from Cojedes, Venezuela - Epithelial fraction 12 v2 (version 2) | ecosystem: Host-associated > Birds > Digestive system > Esophagus > Crop | place...
CCCCGCCCCCCGTTTTTGTCCTGGGCGGGCTGTAAGAGCGGGCCAGGCAGAAGCGCGTGTAACAAAGACAAGCGCAGGGTCCCTGCAGCCGGGACAGCGTAACCCAAGGGCCCTGTTCAGGCTGGCACCGTGTGGCTGGGGACCAGCCTCGCTGAGGGAGTCCCAGTGGACAACAGGCCGGGCACAGGCTGCAATGTGCTGCTGCAGCGACCAAGACGAATCGGATCCCGGCCTGCATCCGTAGGGGCGTCAACTAACAGAGAGAGAGAGGCGATCGTCCCCCTCTACTCGGCGCTTGTCAGACCAGATCTGGAGTCCTGTGTCCAGTTCTGGTCCCCACAATTCAAACAAGACACAGACAGACTGGAGAGGGTCCAAAGGAGGGCCACAAAGATGGTCAAAGGGCTGGAGAACCTGCCCTATGAGGAAAGACTAAAGGAGTTAGGTCTCTCCTCCCTGGAGAACAGCAGGCACTGTATTCCAGTACTGAAAGGGCGGCTACAGGGAGGGTGGAGGTTCTCTCTTCACAAGGAGCCAGACGGAGAAGACGAGGGGCAATGTGTACAGCTTGCCCTGGGAGAAGTTTCATCTCGACACAAGAAAAAAATTTTCAGGTGAGAACAATCATTCGCTGGAACAATCTCCCCAGGGACATGGTAGCGTCCCCATTGCTGGGAGTTTTTCAAGATGCAACAGGACTGGGTACTAGACAATCTCAGCTAGGCTTCCTTTCCCATGAAAGGCTGGACCAGATGATCTTCTGAGGTCCCTTCCCACCTGGGCTGTTCTGTGATTCTGTCCAGCATAGGAGCCAGGAGAGAGGACAAAAGACAGAAGTTATTTGACCACAGCCAACATGGGTCAGTCAATGGGCACAGAAAGACATAAGAGTGGAGACAAAGCCACAGTGACAGCTAAGCATTCCGTGGACATTAGCACAGGAGCCATTCCCTGACCTGTCTTTGCTGTATACCTGAGGACTGATGGATTTGGTGTAGTGAGGAACATTCCTGGACATTCCCTGGGTCAGCATAGGTCTGCTGTGAGGACAGCAGTATGGCCAAGCTCTACAGAAAACAACATCTCTTTTATTTGCTGTTGTGTTGGTAGGACACAGAATCTAGACCCATATTTAAATGCTGCAGCCTTTAACAGTCTCCACAATTTAATGAAACTTCAATAAAAGTGACTTTCACTGTTTCAGTTCAGACCCTCTTTCTGCACGTAAAAATCCCTCCAAGGGGGTGTTCTGCCATAATTTCTGAGGCATTTTTTGCCTCCTCTTCCAGATGGGGTGGGGGGAATCTTACTGAAAATTTCTAGAGAAAATAGAGTTTCATTTCTTGGAGGTGTTTTGTTGACAAGAAAATACAAAACAAGTGTCTCTGCTTCTTTTGTTGTACTTCCAAGTAATGAAAGTATTTAAGGATGTACAATTACAGATTTGGCAAGCACCTGGGGCTCTTGGAACTGCTTTTTCACATTGAATAAACACTGCAGTTAATCTGTTTACGGTACACTTCACTGGAAAACTATCTCCAAGAAAATGCTACAAGTATGTATTTTCCACTCCTTTCCTTTGTTCTTAATGTTAAATTAATAACTTGTTAAAATGATTTGATTCTTCTTTTTTTATCTCTCTGTTCACAAGACAGACAGTCAAAAGCAGTTTTTAATTAACAAATATATAAGCCTAGGGATTACTGCACTAGGTCAAACCAATGATCCATTCTGGTTTTGACAGTGGCCAAGAGGAGATGCTTCAAAGCAATGTGTAGGAAGCACTGTAATGAACAATAACAACGTAATTTCCTGCAGGGACCTGAGGTTCTTAACACAGAGATCTTAATGCTTGCATGTGCACCCAACATGACAGTTTACATCCCTTCATTCAAACAAATAAATATGTATATGCATATAGACCATTATTAGTGTCTACATTCATGTTGAATCTTTGATCTCATGTAAGTTTTAAACCTGTTCATCCCTCAGAGTCAATTATATCTTGTGGCAGTGAGTTCTATAATTTAAATAAGCAGTCTGTGAAAAATAAATGAACCAAAAAGCCCCCAAACCCCAAACTACCTGGTTTAAAAAGTTTCTTAGAATGAGGGGAGAGCATACGAGCCTACCCACTGCCTGCCATTCACATCTCTCACATCTCCACAGCACCTGTGGTTATTGGGTCAGGGATATTACAGGGTACAGTACCTGTGCCTACCCCCTCGGTATCAGGTTATGTATCAAGTGTCTGCGAATCTGCCTAATCCCCTTTTGTTGATACTGTGTGCTCCCACAACTGGGAGCCATTGCATCCCAGTTAACTAATGGCTTTGTAAATAAGTTCCCTTCTTTTATCTGTTTCCAGACAACCTCTTACCAAATATAGAGTGCCTCCTAGCTCTTGTACTGCGGGTTTTGATGGATTGTCCTTCTGCTTTCACCTTATCATCCACTAGCTTTGTAAAACTCAGTCCCAAACAGAGGAGTCCCTGCTTCTCTAGTTTCTCCTCATATACGCAAGTGCTCTATCCTTTTATCTGCATTAAAGACCCTTTATCTGGACCATTTCTGACTGCACTATGTCCTTCTTGAGATGCAGAGACCAGGACTGTACCTAGCATGGCATTTTTATTGTAATCCTGATTAAAAATACTACAATACTTTTGATTCCTTAGCACCTTTTTGCCCTATGCACGGACATTTCAGCTGGGTTTAAGCATGAAAAGGGGACACAGCATTGAAAAACTCCATATTCCATGACCACTCCCTTGGAAAAGTGGGAATCTGTAGGCACCCAGAGACAAAAGGTGTAGCTGGTCTGCAAATGATCTTCTCTCAGAATATGGCTTGCCCACACAGTAGAGGTCTAGTACAAGGCAATTTTGAATGTGGACAACGTCAGGCATCAGAACAGGTTATTATTTTGTACATTATACAACAGAGCTAAGCCATACTTGCCACAAACGTGCAATGTAAACCAGAGCCCTTAGCTGCAGTGCAGACCATGGAGACTGCTTGAGTCACGAAAGTATCTGATAAAAATTTGCTGCAAATTTTACTCTGCAAATGTTGACACTCATGATGCCTGTATGGCCTCAGTACCTGCTGCCTGCAACAAATTTCCCACAAGGAGAAACACTCCGAGCACTATATAGGAACCCAACACATGGTCTGAAAAGCAGAGGTCATCTTCCACTCTGCTGTCTAAATTAAAGAGTGCAACGGCTGGTTTAAATTGCCCAGTGCTAAGTTTGGTTTACTGTATTGCCTGGGGAGCAAAACCATCATCAGCCATCAGTAGCACGCAGTATAGACAAGGAGGCTCTTCTTATGTCTACTGACTTTATAGCTCCTTAAATATGGCCTTAATATTCACATTAAAAAATATGCAAACTCATCCTTTGTTTCTGCGCTGAACTACAACTACGAACTATGAGCAAATCTTGAGAAGATCACACAAATACTACCAGTTAGCCAGTGGATGCTGAGCCTTGAAAGAGAATCACTGTGTTCTGCCCTGCTGCTCTTAGACCCAAGAATAGAGTGGCGAAGAATTTGAAAACATGGCTAGAATATTTTCAAGTCCATAAAGATGTACGCTTCAACTTTTCCTCCCATTTTAGGCCCAAATCCTACAGTTTGAGTATAAAGTATCAGAGCACAGAAGGCAGTAAGAGCCTTTTTATTGACTTCAGTTGGCATTGTATTGGGACTGGTGTTTTTAAAATCATATCAGTACAAGGAGGTAAAAACTCTGTGTCCATAAGGTTAAAGAAAAGTGTGTGTGTTTAAAACGTCCAAGAAATTGTTCTGAGAACAATTCATCTTTCTGAAAATATGAACCCTATGATGCCGCCAAGGTCAGGGAGAGCTGTGATAATTTAGTGCGTAAGTGCTAGTCATACACCACAATGCCACATTATTTAATTTTGTAACACATTCATACAACTGCCTGACAATAGCCATGGATGTTAACACTACCTGTGGGCTGAGGTCAAGGCAACGTAGTTTAACATTAAAACAAAAGAGCTAATTGGAATCCTGTTCCAGTTCTAGCTTATTATGTGATCAGAGTTACCTTTTTTCTTTCTGCCTCAGTCTGCTCATCTGGAAAGGAGGACCATGGTGTGACTCATGACTGAAATGTGAAAGAAAAATGCAGTGCGTATGCCTGGCTTATTTGGCCATTCTTCCTAATTTCTCTGTCCCTTTTTTTGCCATTCAACTCTGGTTTGTGAATTCCAGGCCATCTCCCTCTAAGAGCAGAAACACAGCTCACCTTGTGGAATGGGAAGGACTAATATTAAAAAGGAGAAACCATCTTCAACTCTAAAAATTAGATGTCCTGCTAATGGCAAAATTAATAATACAGAGATATTTGGAGCTTATGCTTCATTCTTACAACTGGCAGTGCATGGAATATTTTACAAATAAGACTGCGCCACATACCCAAAACCTTACAGAGACAGGTAAGTGCTATCCCTGTTCCAGGGAAGAGAAGCATAAACATAGAGCAGTCAAACAGCAATACAAAGAGACTGAAGAAATTCAAGACTGAAAAAAATAAAACCCCAGAATTTTTGCCTCTTAGTTTCTACACTCATAAAAAAGACTTTTCTTTCAAAAAATGGGATTAAATAATTTAATTAAAGACATAACCTGGTTTTATATTAAATTGCATGCAAAGCTTTCTTCTGTTCACAGAGGAGCTGAGAGTCACCCTCTGAAATGACTGTTGTACAGTGTGACTTTCAAAATAATATTCTTTCAGTGCACAAAAGGAAAGAGCAAAAGATGTATGTCTTCTGGCTCAACATGTATGGTTGTCTCCAAGGAGTTCATACAGATGATCAGACCACAAACTGTCAAATGCACAGGAATGGCAATGTCAGGAGATTGAATAGTCCCGGTTTGAAACTAGAACCGACTCAACTGCTGTCAAAGTTCAAGACGGAAGAACCGTCGAAGCCCTCATATTACACACCCTTTGCACTGCCTGGGTGCAGAGCTGTGCCCCAGTAATACTGAATTTTGAGCTGCAGCCTTTCCCTTTGGAAGTCCTCTCCCTCTCTAGTCCCCTCGCACGCAGAGCTGTCCACAATTCCCTGAGCAGCAAATGCCTTAGTTTTATTTTTGGGAAGGACCACTGCAGGGTTCATCCCTGTATGCACAAACAGATAAACGGGCAGATTCAGTCCCCGCAGGCTAAACTTAAGTTGCCTCTGCAGATGTGTTTTTATTACAAGCTGTGGTGCACTCTTGTGCCATGTAAAAAACGTAGTTGTTCAAAGAAGTGGTTTTAAGTTCAAAGATAGTGTCATTTTCATTTGGAATATAAGCATGAGCAACACACAGATACACTTTCTGTCTCCCTACATCCCTATCTCGGCTGTAGGCAGGGTGGTAATATATAAAGAGAGAGCAGGTGGGATTTCTTTTAGGTGGGGAAGAAAAAGACTTATAGCTCTAAAGCTAAGTTCACTGCCTATCCCACATTTTGGAAATGAAACAAAAATGTCTCATGAATTGAGTAGACATGCTGCAAACTAAAAAGAAACAATAGCATGCAGATAAATGCAGGAAATTCACTAATTAAAATGTAGAATTTTATTTCAAAAGAGTTTGGGCAGAGTCTCAATTTTTCCTGACTGCTTCTATCACCTGTATGAAGGGGCCACTGGACTTACACATGCCAAAGCCATTTATCCACTTACATTTGGTATTTCACAAGGTCTGAGTCCTCAAAGAGCTCAGAAATAAGTAGCTTTCAGGTTGGCACCTACCTAAACAGCCTTGCTTGCTATATGTAAATGGTCTCTGCCGGCACAGAGATTTTGCTGAAGGCATTTGCTCTATGCATGTAACTAACACTGTTCAGAGGAAAAGGGTTAGGACTCTGATCTCCCTGTGTAGTCAGAGAAGAGGGATAAGCCCCATAAGTGGGATAAGAGAGAGGCTGGAGGACTAATGCAATGATTTAATGTGCTTTCTGTGAGCAGGCAGTCCCAACGTCTGAACTTCAGTCTCTGATAGTCCATTCCCTGACTACTACGTTTTACAAAATGCTTAGGAAAAACACTTTGCATATCATCTTCTGCAGTGTAAGACAATTAATCAGGGATTCCAGTGCCACATCATAAATCGTGGCACCTTGTGTCACTGACACTTTAAAGACAAAATGTGAGAATCTGTCTATAACAATATCCTTTAACGCAGGGAAAATCACTTTGGCCTTTCAGCATGTTTGTGAATGCCATTGCTGGCAGCCCAAATGGCCCTGCTTCACGGTCTGATCCTGATCTCACTGATTTGGTCATGCATATTAACTTAGATGATTTACTGTAATGAATGGTCACATATGTAAAATAAAAATGAAGCCTTCAGCAGACCTTTTACAATAGCACATGAAAATAATCTCCCCACTACTTATTCCATTATCACAGACTAATTGGAAGACCTGGATAAGTCCCTTCATGTCATTAGCTGCCTATGAGATGAGAGAGCTGCAGCAGATGAAATTCTTCACCACGATGGCTATCTGGCTATCAGGAGGGATCTGAAATCCAGACTGTAACTTTACAACTCCCATTGCACAAGAGACACGCAGTGGTGAAATATTCCCAAAATGGGATTAAACAATTATGTTTAGAAACACAAACACGTAGAGACCTCCCACTTACTCAGCAGATTCTTTTGAAAGTTGGCACTGTCAAAACAAACACAGTCGCCTGTAGCACCCTTCCACCACTCCTGCTGACAGCGCTAGTGAGGAGGAGGAGGTGCTGAGTACTTTGTTATTATGAGGAGGAGGATAGTGTTGGGAAAGGTGTTGAGTTCGACACAGAAGTATCGAGAGCAGGAAAGTGAAAGTCAAGGAAATCAGCCTTGTGCCATCTAAAATTGCTCTGGCACTAAACCTACAAAAATAAATGATTCTGCTTTCACAGTAGTTTTCACATAAACCTGAGGAGCGTACAGCACGAGTTGCACCAGATGGAAAGTCACTGGAAGTAGAGAGTGAGACAGGAGCAATGTTGGTATCTATCAGCTACATCAAACGCAGAATTCACAAACAGTAATTAGGACTATTAACATCTATCCCTGCCTTTTACGTCTGCTGTGTCAGTGTGGAGGGACAGACAGCACAGAGAGAAAACCAAAGTGTTATATATATATCTGCAAGTAGTAAAAGGATTGTTTATACTCTTACATACTTGTGCCTTTTATCTGAGTAAAAATTTGGTAATACAACAGTCTGAAGTTTAGGTTAGAAATTATTTTTCCCTGGTTCCACCTATTCAAAACCATTTCATCACAGCAGCTTGTCTTCCTTTGCCCTCCCTCACAAAAAAACCCCTCCCCAAGCCACATTTTAAAACCTTCTCACAAAGAAAACTGAAGGAAAATAATTTCTGTGCAACTTATCCATCTTTCAAAGCAGCTTCTGGCAGAAGAGAGCTGAGAGTGATGAGTCCATAGAATAATAAATAATAACAATATTGAGCAGTTTTGCAGAGCAAATATACATTGAAAAAACTTTTCCTCTTGAGTGACTGACATTAATTTCTCTCCAAACACGCCAATGAGGGGAGTCAGCCCATTTTTACAGACAGGGGAAGTGAGCATATAGATTTCAATAATTGTTTAGGACACAGAGGAGCCAGTTCCAGAAACTGGGCAGAACAACTCACAGGAGATCATAGTCCATATCCATGGCAATATTTGGGTGGAGCCCTCTCACCACAATAATTACTAGCGGCAAGCGACACATGCTTGGGGTTTTAGACACCTGTGAATAATATCGTCCCTAAACTGCCCTCCCCTGGGGTCCAGAAGGAGCATGTCCTAGGCCTAAGAAGAAGCAAAGGCTGAACAGAAGTTCCTGTAATTATTGATGACGGAACTATTTCTAACCCTTTCCCAGCTTCTGCTTAAAAGGGTTCAAACTCCTACTAATCTACTGCGTAAGTAGTATGTGACATACAAACAACCCATTCTGAGTTTCACAGACACCCATCTGGGACACCTTATTCCAGCACTCCCGTGGAACAGCAGCATTTTTTAATTTTTTACCATGAGGACTGTGTTTTCAGCCCCATTACTGCACAGCAGAGATTTCAGATGAATTGAGGGGAGGGGGAGAAGACCTGAACTGACTTGCTGTATCCACATGAAATGGTTAGTGAATGACCTTGCGTCCAACCTTCCAACATCTAAGACAAAAGCATGGAAAGGCTGAACAAAGGAAAGCTCACTGAACAGGAGGTGTATGGGGAGTGGGGGGTGTGGTTTTTTGTTTGTTTGCATAGAGACAGAAATTGAGGTTGATAAGCAGTTAGCTTAATTTTAAGTCTCTCTTTGTTTTAGTACTTGTAGTAGAGTCACAAAAATAACAACAATTTCCAGGACCAGCACAACACCAAAAGCAGGTCAAAATCTTGCCTGCCATGCTCACACTAATGAGGTCTCAGAAATCAATCGATTTAGGGATTCCTGTACAGACAAACGTCACGTGGCCCAGGTTCCCCTGATAATGCCTTGGTGATGAAACCAACCTTCATCCTCCCTTACAGGATTCCTTATGAGCCAGATTATAATGCAAAAGTAACCCAGGCAGAGGGATGGCTCTTCTGTGTCACCTCCTCCCTGCTTTAGGCAATTGCTCGCACTGGCAGAGCAGTGTGATATGGCACATGCTGATGTTAGGGCTGTTGCTTTTGCTTTTTAGAACTATCAATTTCCTGCTCTTTCTTGTAAAGGATTCTGTGAACTGGAAGCAGTTAAAGGTTAACTGCAAACTTTTCATTAAAAAGAATATTTTAAAATTGTTTAAGGTCTTAAATCACTATTAGCTAAATGCCTGCACCTAAGAATTGCACTGAAATTTATGTCTTTAGGCAACCAAGTTCCAAGAGTTACCTGCCAATATAAGCGCCCCAGACTCTGCTTGCTCTGCTACAGCTTGGCACCTGCGGGCAGCCCGCAGGTCTGCGTCAGGTCCTGGCAGTAGTGCTGGCTGTCACAGGGGATCCTCTGCTTGGGATCTCACTAATAAGAAAAGGAAGAAGAAATGGGTTTCTGCCATCTGGCAGAGCCTTAAAGTAGTTGAAGTCTGGCATTTTGGTGAGAATTAAAAGTCAGAAGGAGATGCTGGGAGAACAGGAAACCATGTCTCTACCAGCACCCCTACCCCTGACATCTATACAACCGAGTAAGAGCAGGAAGACATGAGTCTAACCCTGTGGTAGAGAGCATCTCCACTAGTCAACATCAGCAATTCCTGATGAGGTGCCTTAGGGAAAGGGTTGGCGGGAAGAAAAAAGAAACATTAAAGGGACAATATGCACTCAACTTTCCTGCAAGAGGGTAAGAGAAGTGAGGAAAAGGATTGCTGCTCAAGATACAGTGTGCACATATGTGTGTGTGCATGGAGGAGGAGTTTATATACATTAAACATCCTGTTTACAAGCTGTAACATTATAAATTGACATTTCTGTTATTGCGGTTGTGTTTTCCCATTTATGCTCCTTTTTTTCCCAGTGACATTTTCTTTGCCTTATGCACAAACTTAGGCTTTAGCAAAAGAGGAAGGTTTGCTGCCTGAGAGCACCAAGGTGAGCCATTTCGCTCACCTGGGGATCTGCGCAAGTATGTCTGTTTGTTTATTTTAGGAGGAACCTCCTGACATCCAAACCCAGCATCCGCTGCTACTGACAGCACCTGGCAGAAGGGCTACATCCTGTGCATCCTTTGGCAGTTTTTCTGTGAAGCAGCTACAACAGAGCTACAGTACAGATGGTCCTTCATTTGGGGGTGTTTGCATCCTGACCCTTCATTTGGGTCTGTCTGAAAGGAAACTGCCCTCAAGATATGCAAATATTTTGTTTTTAAAGCTATACAGACATGGCCTAACTAATTTCCCTTCTCTTCTCCAGTGCCAGTTCTACCTGTCCTTCAGGCAATGCAAAGGCTTCCCCTACTGTAGGCAAAAAATTCTCAAATTCTCTACTTCTTTCAGCTCTATGTCACCACCCAAACATTGGGGACACAGCCAAGAGGACAAGCTCTAAGGGCAGAACACCCCAGCAGCCTCGGGCTGCTGAAGTTCCCTTGGGGACACTGAAATGAAATGCTCCTCTGTGCTGGACCTCAACCAGCCCTGTACGGGTGGATATGGGGAGGAGCAGCAATGAGGGGCATGATGTGGTATTTACAACATATCCAGTAGGATCTATCCCCTGCAAAGGATTCAGCCACAATAGGTTCATTCGGTTTTCTTAGCCATTAGAGTATTTTCAGCATTATTTTTTAAAGATTTGTTCTACCCCCTAAAGAATTTCTTCGCAATGCAAAACAGAATGATGAATTAATCCCTTTCTCTGTTGAATCCAACTTTGAAAAACATAATGCTTCTCATCTTATTTCCTCCCCAAGTCAAAATCAGCCAACAAAATCATGCAGTATACCTATCAATACAAACAAAAAATGCAGAGGTGTTTTTTGTAGCAGAAATAAACACAGTTTAAGGAATGATTTTCCTTTCACGACAGCTTAAGGTCCTTCAAACTTGACAGAACTGATTACTGAATCAAAGCAAAGGAAGGTAAGGAATGGAGTTTTCTTGCATACACCTGTAATGTTATACACCGTGTGCTACAGGGAAGGAAGTGAAATGCTTGAGCCATCGGGAGGGAAAACCCAGAGAAGAAAAAGAAGGAATATCTCGGGATTAGCTTTAGTGTAACATCTTACTGTATGTTTACTTTTCTTCTCCATTTCATATTTCTTAATGGGATCAGTCCCCAGCCCTGCAGACCCTCCCAGGAGTACAATGCCCCTTTCGTGTATTGTACGAGTGGCACTGAGAGTATGGCAGCTTCAAAACATAAAAGGAAAAAAGAGTCTCCCTCAACGCCATCATCATTTTTAAAAAAGGCAATTGATGTCGCCTGAAGCAGCAGCTATGAAGCCCAATTATACCACATTTCATTCAAGTGTCAAAAATTGGAATAATAATAACCAACAACGAGGAACATATATGGGAAATGATGCTGCCATCTTCTTTTGTTTTGGCCACACATTTTCATAAATTCATGCTTTTGAGCAGACCCAGTGCCACATTCCTTCAATGACTTTCTTGTTCACTATTGTTTTCAGTTCTTAACAATTGGCTTCCCCGACTACTTTCCTCGTGTTGACAGTCGCTCACAGAGTCTCCATATGCTCTCACTACTCGGGTAGTCAATCATTTGTGAATTAGCTACCCAATCAAATATCTACAAGAAGCTGGTAGTGTTTATTCATTGCTAGTATTTTGAGTGAGTGTATTGCTTGCAAAAAGTGTCAGATTAAACATGCAGAAATAAATTTATTCACAGAATATGGATTGCATAGTTGGACACACAGAGACAAGCACTTGCCTGACTTGACACTGGTTTTCTGTTGGGTTCTTTTTTTCCTTTGTTTCGTTGTGGTTTAGACCATGCCTGAGGTAAGATGTCCCTGGACTCAAGAAGACTTCAGTCACCTGCTTACTTAAAATGGGATATTTGGAAAGAGGCTTGAATCTTGGCTGGAAGCAAGAGAGCAGTGCTAAGGGCTGCCTCAGTATGGAGGATAGAAAGGTTAAAGCAATCAAAGACATCCCAGTGGCATGTTTTTCTCATGTTAGATCATGGAGGTGCATACTACAGCCCTGCAAAACACATTCCTCTTTCCATCAGCAATATTCCTGCATTCCCAGCTGCACGGATGGAGCCTTCATAACCCCCTGACAAAGAACACAAGAACCACTTGCACATGATGCTATGTATGATCTCAGACAAAAGCAGTACTTCTTTTAAGATCTGCCTCAAAACAGCGCACAATACTTTCCTTAGCTGTCATTCTGGGGGAATTAAAGGGCATTTTAGCACTTGCCAACATAGTCCAAAACTAGCAATGCCAACCTGCAGAAGAGCCAAGCTTTCATAAAGCAGAGTTGTTCCAAATCAGGATTTTTACTTGCCCATGAGAGACACTGCCTAACTCAGACCTGGACACAAACCTTTGCAGGGTTTAAATACACAACTCAAGTGAACTTGCCTCCTTTTATAAGAAAAGGGCAAAAAAAATGAGGTAACGAGACTGTGTTTGGTGACCTCACTTTACAGCCCAAGTTCATGCTAAAAGATGACTAGCATATATCTTCATAGGCGTTCCACATTTATCACCTTTACCTGACTTCAGAGATTACCAGTAATCTATTTATAAGCAAAAAAATTTTATTTTAACTGCCAGTCCAAAGAAAATGTCACTGGTGATGAGAGAATTGAGCTGATTTCTTTTCTTCTCATGAATCATTGTCACAATAAAGGGTCTGTGTGACAACTCTGCCCTTAGCAATCACTGAAAAACCCAATTCCTTTGAAATTATGAGTTGGGTGATCCTTATATTGATAGTACTCAGTAACGATGACAATGCACAGGGAGAAAGGTAACTTAGCTGCTTGTCACACTTCTTACTTCAGCTGACTTCCAGCAGCATTTACTATTCTGTATTAATAGAAATTAAAATATTAAACACTTACTCATTAAGGTATGCAGATATGATTCACAGGGCACTAGAAAGAAAATGCTGTCTTTAAGTGGAGATATTGCAGTGAAGAATACTTCGAGTTAGAGCTTCCCAGAAGAAATATAAAGTACTTGTTTATTCAGTGCCAGTTGGAATAACAAAAATTTTATTGGTAATAGTACATCAAGACACATTAGGCCAATTGCAATTTTTCTGAAGTTTCCCCTTCTTCAGAATTCATGAAAGAAATTTAAAACACTCAAGGCAAGTGTTCTGTGCTAGAGACACTAATGTAAAGAATCAAAGTGGAACTACCTGGATTGTACATTAAATAAAAGGCAGAGAATGAGCACTGAGTGAATTTTTATATGTTCACATTACAACAAACTAGTCAAAGATTCTGACCCCTGGCACTGGAGAAATCTTCCCAGTTTTGATATTTTCAGTAAAATAATTCCCAAGAGGGCTGGAAAAAACACTCACACTCTCTCTTTTTCTTTCAATAAAATGAGACCCCATCTGTATTATGGAAAAGAATACTAATAATTGGGTACTGTTCTGAAGTAGCTTTTATAAAGTTTTTTCTTGGGATTTAACATTGCCCAGGAAGTCCATCAGATTTTCATGGCTTTGCTGGAGAAAGAAGTGTGCAGCATTGAATGTCCGCTCCTAGCTCATGCAGTCAACAACTTATACATCAGCAAAGATCATGCTGAAGGTGATGTGCTCAAATCTTCTACAGCCAACCCAGGCTACAGTGGAAGGAATCTGGAGAGGAGCTAATTTCAGTAATGTGGTATGGGTGGGTCCCATCTGTACACAAGAAATCATCTGATAAGTATGAAATGTGTTCCCTACACTGAAATAAATTCAGAACATCTCTGCTTTTAGGGCCCTGACAGCAGAAAGGGTTCTCGGCCGACTCCTTCTGAGCTGACTGTACACTAATATTTGAGTATAGTGCAAGATTATTACTTGAAGAAAGAAAAAAAAAGGCAAGAGAGTCGGGCAGCAATGTGTAATACCAAATAGGTGCACGCACTCAAAAAAACTAATGTCACTTTGCAAGGTCTTTTGGAAATATATGAACAGAGGGAACCCACAGATGACTCCTTTTCAGTGCATTTTGGAAGGGGGTAGGATGGGCCATGCTACTGTAAATCCCAGGCTGTAAGATGAGAAGAACGAAAAAAAAAAGGAAAGAGAAAAAAAACATGTATTTTTTTTCCTCCTGAATTTGCTTTTCACAAATAAAACAAAATAAAATTGGGCAAGTATAGCCAGGGCAAAGATTGAATCAGAGGATGGATGGTCTAATGCAACAGATACACCAAGCTGACCCATAATGCCATAATGCTGGGTAGAGGACCAAAATTTTGCAGTGCTCAGCACCAATTAAGGCCAGGTTTGCCAAAAATGTCCTTCCCAGGAGGGTCAGCATAGCAGAAAGCATTTGGCTCCCTCTTGATGTTTGCAGAAATGTTTTCAGAAGACCTTTTCCTGGCATGCTGCCCTTTTTCTATACCTAGTTATTTAAACAGTACTTTGAAAGTCCGAATTATTGTCTCCTCAATTCTCAGTTTCCTATCATTAAAATGGGAATAAAAATAAACTTCTTTCATGGCCAAGGAGCAAGGAAGATAAATGCAGAGGTGCTTAATGCTCAAAATCTTCACTGCTGGGGGTCAGATAAGGATATGATTTTTGCACCAACAATTATTACTTTGCTCTTGTTGTGGTGTTACCCTTCATTAAGCACTCAAACATTCAGAATAAAATCATATCCTAAAGCAACAATACTCTGCTCTCAGAAATCCTCCATTTCCAAAACAACAAAGCTGCATTGCGCACTGGAAGTGTCTCCCCCTTTCAGAGATCAGTCTTGATTCCCTTCCTTCACCTTCAGTTTACCCAGAGCTTCGTCTTGCTTTTCTCAAGCAGACAGTTGATGAGCTTGGCACGTACAAGAGCATTACATGTATATGTTTGTGGGTGCATATGTATACATTTTTATATATGCACATATATAAAATATACATATATGTGTGTACATGCTTAACCAGTGTTATTGTTGGGAGAGGATGGACAAACAACTTGAATATAACTTCAGTCATTTTTAAACATCAGGTAGCTGGATGTATCAGAGGGGTAGAGACAACACTTGCTCAGTGACAGAAAATAGACTGTTTCTAGGGTTATTCTTGCCCTTATCAGCTCCATGTACGTAATGATGACCCAGTGTACTGTAACTCACAGCGACGCTGGCAGACCGCAAACATTGTTGGAAGCCTTGCCAAGAGGAGAGAAGATTGTTCTTTTGCTCTTATATTTTCAAGTACAGTCTTGCATTTACCTTATTTATCGCTAGTCAGTTCAAGGCACAGAAGAGGTGCATTTACCAGATACAAATATCCTGTTAGCGCTTTCATTGCCTTTGCCTATAAATATTCACAAACCCTTTTTAAAAAGTGGCCAGTTCCAAGTCACAGAAAGGTCAGGAGCTTGTCAGTGAAGTTCTGCAGTACCTCCCAGCTCTGGCAAGATGCCACTTCAGGTCTGAGTAAGATCAATGCACAAAAGAAGGCCGTATTGTACATGATGTGGGCTCACCAGCCAGTCACCGGTTGGTGGTCCTCAGTGGGCCCAGGGAGGACAGCAAAGATGACAAGTTCTGTGAAAGATGTGAAGAACTAATGAGATACTCTGTAGGTGTGTCATGTAGGTTTAGGGTTTAATACTGTGAATGCTACATGGGGCAAAAGCTGCAATTGAAGAACCTAGATAAACTGCATCATTTCCATCTTTTAGGGGCAAGAATAAGTGGAATTATTCCATTGTGTAAGTCATAACCACAAAGAGCTTTCCACGATACCAATTCCCTGTAAAACTGTTTGAAGACTTGTGCGCATCTGAAGGAAGGACTCAGAATAAAAGAAAGATCCCCGTCTGTATTTTAACAATGACTTCTGAAGAGCACTTACCATGTTTTACGTCAGAAGTACATTTCTGCATGTGTACAGGTGTAAGAAGTTTCATCAAGTTTGGAGAGAAAAGGCAAAATCTTTTAACATTAGTCAAGGACACAGAGTGGTTAAAGTGGTATTTCCTTCCCCCTGTTGTAACCAATTACTCCTGAACTCCTGTGTATGATTTCAGACTACTCTATTTCAGGAAAAGCCTGGGAACAGCCCTTTGCTGATGAAGAAATATATATTTTCAGCATTTATTAATCTATTTTCTTAACAGCTTAGTAAGCAAACTGTGCTCCTTATCCAGAGCTGGATAGATACAGTGCAAAAAAGTTGTATCTGCTCCTACACTGACAAACAGCCTATGTGGTGCCCACCTCTGATTCTGTTATGGGTAGCCTTCTCTTCAGAAAGTTTCGCTTTCTTTAGGACACCTCATACAGCACCATCTTTCCAGTGAGAAGTTTTCATGTTTTCCAATACCGGAGTGCTGCTTTAACCTGTGTTTAGAAAAAAGAAAATAACCCTGTGGCTTTTGTGGTGTCTACGACATACCAATCCATAGCTTGTCCTCTGGCCTTAAACAGATGAGCATCACAATCCCCCCCTTCCCTTCCCCTGATTAAGTTTTCAGATTGGGTTCTTCTCCATATCCAGACAATGATATTCAAGCTAAACTATGAGCTCCTTCAGTTGCTCCTCTTCCACTTCGGTCCCCTCCATCCATCTTCTACCATATCCCATATGACCACTTACTACATTTTGCTTCATGTCTCCTCTCTGCTGCGTCTGTGGAGCTGAGGCTGGGGAGATGCTAAGGGAGAAGGGCTTCTGCAGCTCACAGATGGTCAGGCAAAGCTAATGAAGAATTGAACAGTTCCTTGTTCTACAGCTCCACCATCTCTAGGTCTTTACATGAAACCACACCACGCAGTGCTTTTCTTTGAGTGCAGGATATTGAGGGATTGGGTTTTCATGCTGCCAGTCATATCGTTCTCCCATGAGGCAACCTACACCTTATCTAGTATTTTACACTGGATTAATAGACTCTGTAGTCTACTCTGTAGCTCTGTAACCCTCAAGGGAAGTTTTCCTTCAGGCTGTCAGGGCGTACGTGGAAATGGAAATTACTGGCAAGTGAAGGCTGCAAGAGGCCTTGAGGTAAGTCATGACGTAAGGTCCCAGCCTTGCTAACCACCAGGACCTTCTCCTAGCTTTCTACCCTGGCAGCTGAGCTCCTGTGGACCTTACTTCAGTCCTACTGCATCTGTACTCGTAATTGAAAATGAGCAAACCTATTCCAGGCACCTCTCAGCCTTGGTTTTATGTCCAAAGCCAGACGAGGGCTATGAGCCATTTTTTGCCAAATCACAGTTCTGAACAAGGACTTGGAACAATTTTTTATTTCCTTTTTAACCTAAATCTTGAAGTGAACTTTGCACAGATTTTCTAGGCTTCTCAAACTCAAAAATAAGAAAGTGATCATCTCGCAATGGACTAACTTTACAGCAGTTTTCCTTAACTAGTACCAGTTTTATAGTGAACTTAATGTATACCTAACCTAGAGAGCAGAATGAAGGCAAGAGGGTCATTGGGAAGATAAAAGAAGGCCAGAAAACAACAAATATGGAGTGAAGAAAGACAGACACAGAATGAAGGAAAATACTCAGAAGCCTTAAGAGACAGAATGGTGATAGGAATTGTAATCATAGCTAGACGTGCTCATGTGTTACTTCATTTGGGTCAAGTGGACCAATATGTCTTTCAACTGTCATAATTTTCAAGAATAAAGCAGGGAAGGCTTTGTTTTTTCTTTCTTGTTCTGTGGTGTATTTTTTCTTTCCAGGAAGTTTGGTGATTTGGTTTTTGGTTTGTTTTTTTTTTTAATTACCTTGATCTGGCTTTCCCCATTCTCCATTTGGTCACTGTTTGAACAGGAATGAATTCCCAGTCCTGAAAGCCCATATGTGATTTCTATGGAGTGATCCCAAATTATCTAATCTCAGCTCATATGCCAGTCCGCATTCACAGTTTAACTTTTTTTTTTTCCTTGGAATTGGACACAGAAACTGCTAGTTGGCTCAGATGTAAAAATAATACTCGAAACACTGAGGCCAAACTCCACACAATAAGTCTGCATATGTGGTTGGACACTAATGAGCAAGTAAGAAAATGATCTATTTAAAGACTCACTTCTGATTTAGGCATTGCTTTGAAGCAGTGCGAGTAGCCAGCAGAGTCTGGTCTCCATCACAATTTTTCAAATATCAAAATTAAAAAATGATGATAATTCTGTATTCTGAAAGCTGGATGGGGCCATGTTACACTGAAGCATATTTTCCAATGTAATTAAGGCTTTTTGATGATTCCTTCCGACTGCAATTGTTATTTCAAATGTGAATTAATAAATCATGTCCATCTAGTTAAGAAATAAAATCGGTCTCAAGTATTCCTGCTTAGACCAGCAAACTTAAAGAGAAGGAGCGATGAATGCTCCCAGGAAATTCTCAGTGGGGAAAAGAAGAAAAGAAAAAATAAAAAAAGAAAACAAAAGAGCCTTGTCTTATTTAGGATTTTCCAGGCATCACAGGATGAAGTTACATGACTTAACACATACGGAAACATTTTTCTAGCTTTATACCAAATCAATATGCAAATAGTCTACCCCCACTTTCACTCATGACTGGCTGCAAATACAAAATTCAAGCTGAATAATGTTAACTGCCCACATGCTCTGCTCTAAAGGATCCTTAAGGGCTTCTGGTCTCTTGTGGTATACACAAAGCACTTTAGCTATCACAGTGAATTAGTGTAAGGCCTGGTAATGCACCTTTAAGTATGTGAGCCCTTTTAAGGCACTTAGAGGTCAAGTCTGTGGCTATATAAAGTACAACCTTTTGAACATTTATTTTCACTTGCCCATCTAAAGGCTCGGATGGCACGCAAAGGCGGTGTTTAATTTCATAAGAGCCCTTCAGATTCCAAATTGTCAGAGTCATCAACTGGCTCTGATAGCCAACCAAAGTTTACCATAATGTAATAAAGCAAGGTAAATATTGGTAATCAGGCAGAGGACTGCTAAGCATGACTGCTTGTTTCAGAAATAATTGTTATTGTGAAACAAAGTTGTCATTTTGCAAACGGACCTCTAAGGAGCAAGGCACAAGGCAGAGCAAGTCCAGATGAGCCTCTTCCCGGGAACATAAACACAGACACTCTGTTCAGCCCCTTCCACATTTCTCAGCTATACCAGGCCAAGAACAGTAGTTTCTGATATGTCATCAATCAAAAATTCCCTTTGAGTGAAGGACTTCCAATGAAAACATTAAGTGATTCTACAGACATTATGACAAAGAGGCACTCAAGCAGAAGTTATCTAAAATAAAACGGGACCCTAAGAAAGGACTTGTAGATATAAAAGTTAAAGAGATGCGACACCATTTCCACAGTCACCAAAGCAGTGAGGCAGAGCAGCACATGAAAAAAGCATTACTTTTTCACAGGCCCACTTATAAATGAGCGTGGATTTGTCCTGAATATTGAAGTGCTTTTCTGAGAGCAAAAATCAACAGTGAAAGGCATAGGATGTCACTGCTGTGAGATAACAAGAACACGCCTGGAGACACCTGAGCTTCCAGAGCTGGACAGCTCTGCAGCACTGCCAGGCCAGCTCCACTCCTGGCAGCAGAACGCTGTCTGCTCCTATTCTGCTGGGAGGTCTCAGGGCCCTTCAGAGAATACACCTGATTTGCTCCAAACAGCACCCCATCCACTTCCCCAGCAAAACCTTCCCCTCTAACACTGGTCCCTTGTGTTGTTTATTTAGGAAGTGATTTGGTTTTGCCTTCGGTGAGCCCTGGATGGCTAGCAATTAAAAAAAAAAGAAAAAAAAAGAAAAAAAGGAAAGAGAGAGCACTTTGTGACTTCTTGCGATATTAACAGAAACAGCTGAATAAACAATTGTTTAACAGAAGTCAGTACACCATGTCAGTTGTTTTGTTACTTCTGTGTGCAGCTGCAACAATGCTAAGGCCAAAGAAAAAACTTGCTGGGCAGTGTGTGCTTACGGTGCAGGTTTGCATGTATGTGCAATAGGTACAACAGCAATATCTGCTTCTCGTGTATTTTTCCATACAAAATATTAACACGGACATTATTTAACTCACATTTATATGGAACAGAACTTTATCTATTGATACTTAAAAGGAAGATGAAAAGTTAGGAATCTGGTCTTATTGATCTGGATATTCATAATGCAAATTAACAAATAATGCAACAAATAACACTCAGAGAGGATGACGGTAACCACTGAAAGACAGTGCTGCAAATATACAAAAGATTATAGTACTAAACAGAGAGGATGGACTTCCACTTGCAAAACCCATGAAGACAAATATCCCATCAGGTCTCGGCAGTGCTTGTCTCTCCCTTTGCAGCAGTAAGCGACAATATTCGCTTTCCACTGTGGCTTCCCCTCCCAAGCAGGCAAGAAGCAGCTATGCCAAGCCTCAAGCGACAGCATAATGACATTAATTTTCCAGGCATGCTGATGACAGCTCCGCGAAGGCTGGAATTTGAGTAATGCAGGTCACGCTGCCATTGTCCTGTCTCAGTGCAAAGGGTCAGCCCGCGAGCAGGCTCCAGTAGCTTGCTTTATGTGCAAGGCATACAGCTTGAACTGAAGCACACCCTATCAAAACCCATCAGAAAAGAAAGAATACACCGCAGAAAACAAGGCCATTTTCTCAAACCAGTAAAAGGTGTCATAACTGACTAGTACCAACATGTCTGTAACACAAGAATAGGATAGTCATTGTCCATGCTGCAGCTCACAGTTCATAGTTGTGAGATTGCTGGCTTATGCAGGAATGAACGTTCCGGTTTAGCCCAGGCATGTTTTTCAGCACAGCTCACCAAGCTGCTGACCTTTCCAGGCACCCTCTGTAACAAACTGACCAATAGGTATCCAGCTGATGGACAAAAATAGTAACGTATTCTACCCTATCTCCACTTTTCCCCTTATCCCATTCCAAGCTACATGTAAGATTTCTACCTAATATAGCCTCCTGGTAACTCGCTGTAGTCTGTCATCACTTACAAAATGCATATGAGACACTTTGTTGATCTTTCCCATTCAGAGTTCAACCCCCCCTGCTAACAGCAACACTGTCCAGAGCAATTGCTAATCCTCTGAGTTAAACCTGCAACACTCAAATATGGCCAATTAAGCTGCAGAAAACTGCCTGCCCAATAGAAAGCAGCAATTCAACCCAAAACTCGCCAATGATACAGAACTGGTGAGCAACAACAGCTCTAAAAAGCAGCAACTTTTTTTGTTTTAAAGCCCCACCACCGCACAATATTAGCAATGCATTCAGCTTCTTCCCACTGCTGTATCACGGGGTTAAACCACTGGCAGAAGGCCATGGGGGCAAACGGTAGCTCTCCTCAGCCTGAGCCGAGAGCTCAGAGGTCCCCACAGCAATATTTGAGCAGCGCAGATTCAGCTGGTGGAGCAGAGCGTGGGCTTCCTCAGCTCGGGAGTACCCAGGATAACTTTGTACCCCTGTAGCAGGGGAAATGAGAACTGAAGTACAACAGTGATGCACAGGCAACAACATGAAACTTGAAGCAGAGCCGTCCTCAGCAGGTATCTACTGAGGCAGCACACTTTATTTGTCCTCCTTCCTTTTTTAATTCCCAGCTTTCCTCACGCCCAAGGTGTAACTTGCCAGCTTTCCCCAGCCTGCCCCAGCTCACTGACACATAAGTCTCACTGTTAGGTGTGTCATCCATGTGCTTGGTCATTACAGCTGCTATTGATTCTGAAAGCAGATAGCTACAGCACAGAAGAGAGATATGTGCAAGGGTCAGCTGATTGCCATCTTCTAGAAAGGGATACTTTAGCCCCTGAAGACACTGCACTCAAGACTGCTCAGTCACTGCTTCAGATCCTAAGCAGATCCTCTACAGAAGAGAAAAACTCTCCAATTTTTAGAGAAATGTGCCTGCCTGGCTCTGAAAACCTGGCCCACAGTAATTAATGACAGCATGGCACTGCATGGGATTTGAAGGTTTGAAGTTTAGCCAAATAAAGACATTCTTGGCTTTACCATAACCATTTAAGAGCTACCAGGTTTATCTTCCCATGCAAGGTAAAGAGTGATTTCAGGAGCTATATATGAAGTAGACCAAAATAAGTGTTACAGCTAGGATTTTCGCAGTTCTCAATATACATTACAAAGCAGTTGAATTACTGGTAGCTGATATTTGTTGTATTTAATCATTCAGTTGATTTTTGCTTGACTAACTCTTCTATTGCTGTATAGCCATGCCAGAGTAGTTCCCTGTTCTGCCATCAGAAGGTGAGACATGGCCCAGCATCCCTTTCAAAGTGATGACTAGCTCCAACTAACGTGTTACAAAACAGAAGCTTTAAGAGAAGCAACACGCCAGTTGTCTTCCCAGTTCCTCCACAGGGATCAGAGAATAGGAGACTTGACAGTTTCTTTTCTCTTGTGATGTTTTAAGGAGGTAAGAACTAATATGTGACCTAAGATCCAGCCAGGAAACAGCAATGGAAGAGAAGCAATGCTAGCACTGGAGAAGAACAAGTAAATCATTACCTGGAGACTGTTTTTAAAAGGAAATATAACTCATGAAACTCAGCATTTGTTAGCACAACCAGTGAAGCCAAAAGGGCTGGCTGCTTTCTATGCACCTGTTCACCACAAAACCCTAGGATGTTCCTGCCTTATCAAGAGCAGGTTAGCTCAGGGAAAATGGAAATGAGCAAGCATAGATGAAGCTCCTATCCCCATATCATCACAAAACTCTTCAAACAAATCTACGAGGTTTGGCTTGTCTCCAATCCCTGTAAATCAAGCAACACAGATTAGTTTGCAAACCTCATCATGAATGGAACCCTACAGGGCTCACACAGCTCTAATTCTAACCTGCGCCCCCACACTCTACACACACACATATATCCATGAAGCAGAATAGCATCTATATCCAAGGCCGTCTATTTGTTCATTGCCAAGGAGTAGATTAGAGTTCAATTCATTCTGATTAAAGGATTGGACTTATGTGTGAGCCAATCCTGATTTTTGCCCAACACTACTCAATCACTGTTCACACACTGTCCCAAGTTGATCCTGGCTTTTGTATCAGCACAAAAACGGTTTCCTCCTGTTTTCAGTGCTTACTCAAACGGGAATAACTGCAGCACTCACCTGTCAGGCATGGATGGATCGTTTCTGGCATGTATCCATAGCAAAAATGGTCTGTCCAAAGGTGACTGTGGCCACAGCAAATACACTTGGTGTCTGGGGGAAAATGAACCCTGTGTGTGAAGCACTCCCTGCACTTTCTGCGTGGGTAACACACCCACTACTCACCCCCAGAATCCCTGCAGTTGAACCTGCTGAAGCGAAGGGCTCTTTCCATCCTGCCTGCCTCCATGCAGGCCCCAGCCACTCACAACACCTAAGAGGAACTCATGGAAAACAAAGCTGCGATCCATACCCTTGTGTACCTCCGCACCGAAACAAGAGAGTCCTCTTCTGCCATCCATAGTAGAAGAAAAGATGTGAACCTGTAAGCTACTTTTGCTAGCAGTACCCACCAAAATACTCCAGAAGTAATTTAGAAATATCTTCTCAATATACCTGACAGGAGTAGGCTGTGTCTGAGCTGCTGTATTTCTCCCCTCTCTGCAATGGCCACCTGGGATATGCATGAGTGTGCACTTCCTAGGCTCCAGGGGTGGTCTTTGCAGCCTTCCACAAAGGTGCCTGGGACTTCTCACATCTGATGCAGCTCCCTCCTGTGACTTGTTCAATGGGACAGGCAGGACACATCCCCACTCCGCTCCTGCTGCCCGCACCATCAGTGCTGCATGTGCAGGCACGCTGCGCAAGGCAGGTAGTCTAGGTGAAACAAATTCAAAAAGATGGGAGAAAATAGTAACTCAAAACTGAAAGAAAGGCCATTGCTTGAAGCTGTGTGAACTCCCTAGCCCCTGAGGAGAGTTGAAAATGGGAAACACAGGCTCAGTTTCCAGAAAGTTATATCCACAAAAATAAAACACAAAGTGTTTTTTTATACACATGCACACTGTGTATTACACTTCTGCCAATAAGGCAAGTAAACAAAAGGGCACCAGGTTCATGTTCTGTACACAGAGAGTGGCAATCCTTCCTGGCACCGCCCTTGCCATCAGCAGCCATGCGCCACTCCTGCCATTGAAGGAGCAAGTGCCCCCTTGAAGCTGCATTAGTTTGATCTTCATGTTTTATGTCAGCAATCATCTTTTTTTCATATTCCCTTACTGCCATTTTACTCACTTGTTTTCTTGTCTTTGTTCACACAATTATGTTTTACTTTTCATTTTCTCACTGACTCTTAATCCGCCTTACGTGTCCCCCAAGTAAATAGGTGTTTACATGATGTGGCCAAGCATGGTCTTAATGAGAAAAAATGTGGGTGATGTGGAGAGCACCAAGATTTCAAAGGGGTGCTATATCTCCCTCTTTCTATAGAGCCAGAAGTCCATTGAGAATAACACAGCCTTCCTTTGAACAGACTCTCTGATGCTTTTTGTCATGTATACAAAATCACTCAATGTGGCACAGATCTCTAAGTTCAGAGATGCTATAGACATGTACACATTAAAAAAAAAAATCTATTTATCATGATAATCACAGAAAGCACTGCATTATGTGGCCTTTACAGCAGCTTTATAAAGACAAATCATTCCTCAACAATTGTTTCTTCTAAGTCCAAGAAGCAGGAATCAAGAAATAGCTGGTAAACTTTGCCACAAGTCCCTAACTTTTATGTGTACTGTTGTTCTTTTTCCCAGCCTTTCTTGCTGTTTTTGGAGAGCAGAAATTGTGGGCTGTTTTCTGGCCCTATCTGTTTAGGATTCCTCATTGGACGGTATTTGCACAAACAGAGTTTCTAGGAACAATGGCAGAAGAAGGGACGTTTCATCAGGCTGAGTAAAACAATTAGCCTAGCCTCAAGCCTTGTAAACGATACACTTGAAGGTCTGAAGAGATGGATATTTGGAGACGCCTGTAATTTTGGCTTTTTTTCCTTTATCCCGACCCGGTGAATCATCTGTAATGCCTGTTCTCATATAGCCATGTCCAGTGACTATGTCTGTTACATTAGCACATCTCCTTTCTCGGTAAGGAGGACAGACAGGGTAGAGATGAAAAGACTGGTTTGGACCCATTCATTATAACTGTGTTTTCTAAGGCAATATACGAAACCTATCACTGTCTGTCCTGTAATTTCCTTCCCCCTTTGCTGGTTTTGTTTTTTTGGTTGCCTATCATGACCAAGAGGCTGGATCATCATGCACTAAGGAAATATTAATTCCTCTGCTGTTGCATCTAAAAGCTAAGATGACGAATTTCTGTGCCATGCTACATTATATGGGGATAAGGGAACAAAAGGGTGAAGGACAGTGGCTGCATGGTGTCTTAATCAGATGCAGATCAGCCGAAGAGCATCAGACCATCAAATCCCTGCTCTGCAGCAATCGTGCACCTTTAGTCAGGCTCTGAATGGGCTGAGATAGATTCGGGGCTTTATTGAAAGATCATACAGGATGACTGCAAAATCCCATTACTTGTTGATTAAGTATTGATTGCCTCAGTATTAACAAGCCAGCTAATATGAAGTGACCTCTGAGGCCACTGGTTGGAGGAAAAAAAAAGACAATTTACTAAAACAGGCAGGCAGATGAATAAGAGGGCTAGATCTGCTCTTGGCTTTTAGCTTCGGTTAAAATGTCACACTCGATAGTGCAGATCAATGCCCACTTTATTTCCTTGCAGCCGTCTTATTACCATCATGAGGCTGCCTCCTTTGATGCTTTTTAATGACCCTCTGAACCACATGCTCTGCTTACCCACTGCCTTTGACTAAAAGGAAAGGAAAAGCTTTTTTTTCCCCTTGCTGGTGATGGAGTGGCTGAGAACGTGACATTGTGCCAGTATAAGTGGTGCAATGAGGTTTCTCGGGTCACCGGTGCTGCGACTCTGCTCTTTCACTTGGTTTCTAGCTTTTCTTTCTTTCTTTTCTAGATTTCAAAAAGTCTTGCTCCTTTTCATAACTTCAAAACTGGTGAGATATTAAGAGACCGCCTACTGACAACTTCTGTCCAACACTCTTATTTGTGTTTTTAAGTGCAATAAGTTCAGCAGCTCTTGTTACATTAATTCTCCTGAAAAGCACCTTACCCAATTATTTCGAATCTAACTTTTTTTTCTTGTTGCCACTTGCAAATATAATTATTTTTGATGATGAATAAAGAGCACTGAGGGATACAGTTTGAGTCTCCCAAACCAAAATTGGACCGTGTTAAAAATCCTGAAAGCTCCGTGCTTTCCTCTTCAACACATACACAGTCTTTTAATCTAAACCTACATATTGAGTAAAACATAAATTACACATTAAGGAGAAGACAACAAATCTTATATTCCAAGTGCTGCAATTCTGGAAAGCATTTACATAAGCATATTAAGTTCCCATTTAATAGATTAGCCTGCCAATAACTCGATGTTTTGAAAAAGAGACCAATGCTATACAGAAGAGAGATGATTCGGTACCTGTCAGGAAAAGACAATAAAGGGTATTTGAAACTTTGGTACCTGGAATGTAAATATAAAAATCTTTTGTTTGTTCAGCAGTAACAAAATTGTATAATTCATGTGCCTCATCTCCTTAATTTCTCTCTCTCCTCCCTGGCACTCCTTCCACTCTTCCTTTTCTGTGGTTTTGTAGTAGAAACATATACAAGAAAAATAATAAGCAACATCAGGACAGTCTTTTGGGAGCATGCAGAAGTTTTGGTAGTATACAACACCTTGCTCACCCTCAGCTGCTGAATCAGCCACAAATGCAGAAGCTGGCTTCTTACTTCCTCTTTCCCCTCCTCTCCTCTTCAATGTGATGCTCTTAAAAATCAGAATCATGGGGGTAATCTTTGAAGTGTGAGACCTTGATGGAATGACTTAGATTATTGCGGTATTACTATTATTTATATAGTGCCATAAACGTGCATGATGCTTAGCAGAATAAAAGACAGCACCTCCTGCACCAAACTGTGCAGAACCCCAGTTAATACGGATGGATAATTTCAAACACACATGCACACACACACAGGCATGCATACCCCTCTCCTAGCTCATTTGCAAAGAGGTTCAGGGCTTAGGGAGCTTGCTACTTTTTTTCAAATTAGTCAAGAAAAATCTCTCCTTAAACTGTAAGCCCAGCTTGAAGGCTGTTGGCCAAATGGAGGCATGTAGGGGCCCAGATCTGGAGCGAAGCCTAACAGGCTTGTCCATGAACGTATGCCTCTCCAGCATACTGCTTGCTGCAGCTCTAATTATAAATTACCCCAGTAGATACACAGGGGTTCTAGTAAATTAAGGAAAAAAAATTTAGACTGGCTGATAGGAAAACAAGTTTTTGCACAGCATTCCCAATAAGAAATTATACACTTGTTATGCATTACAGTCTGTGCTCAAAATGCTATTTCAGCACTCTGGGTATTAAAAAAGGAGTCTTATCTGGTCTTGTGGTGAAAGACTGTGCAGGATTATTTAAAGTAAACTGTGGGGAAATATAAAACAAAGCTAGTTAATTTATCACAACAGTGAAGATACATAAATAAGATGTTTATGAATAACAAGGACCGTTCACCTATTATTCCAAAGAATTCATGTTTTCAGAAGCAAAATGCTTTATTTAGAGAAAAATGATACCAGTTTTACTCAGCTCAATAAGCTAAAAGTCTGTATGGAAAGCTACCTGAAAAATCTTAATTCAATGCACTTTTCAATATTTCTAGTTATAATCAAGATCTCCTAAGTCTAGTGACAGCAGTGCACATCTTTTAAAAATATCTGCACTAGATCAAAGACAGAAACGTGTTCCCAGGTAACTCTGAGAGGCTGCAGCCCATGAAAGGAAACACATTAGGACAAGAACCTCAGCAACAGGAATCAGTCAACATTCATTGTCTTTGATGGTGTTAGTGCAACTCAGTACAGACGAAGTACTAGCTAATTACACATAATTTGTACAGATCTTTAAAACAATATTGAACAAGCGACGAATTCATATATCCTGTCTTCTACACTAAGCTTCCTCAATGCCAGTGTTGCAAATGATGTCAAACCCAACAATCAGTGCCTCAATACCAGCTTGATAATACATCACTGCTTTTCATGATTCAGCCAATTTCCAGAAGTGGAAATCCTAAAAGCACATAGAGAAGTTTGAACCAGTACATGACTGTGGACACTTGCCTTCATTTTTATGAGCTCACTTTATAGCAGAACTGCCCAAAGCCCATCTCTGGCTTATCTGGATTTATGGGGTGCTGTTCTTGGGTTTCCAAATTGTATCAGCAGCCTGATATTCTTTCTTCTTCCATGTCAGCTGGCCAAGAGGTCACACCTCTTTCCAGCAGGTATGGCCCTAGTCATGGTGAGGTATGCACTTGCCCCCTTGTTAGCAATTTCCTGAACCCAGGGCTAAAGATGAACTACAATAAACTCCAGACTGTCAATATGCAGCATTCTGGTCTTCTACACTACAAACAGCATGAACAGCACGTCAAAACTAGGCAACTCTTACAGCACAGTGTTATCTTACCTGCATGTCATTCATTTCATTGCCTTTAAAACAACGAGCTTTTCCAATCACCACTCATTTATTAACGTATGCTGTACTATTTCCTTATGACTTGTTCACTTAGACCACGAGTTCTGCGTGGAAGGGTCAACCTTCATTTTGCATTTGTGATATTTAACAGCACGCCTCCGTGATTTGTTTAGAGCCCATACATACTACAACACAAGTAAAAAAAGTAGGAGATGAGAAGCAAAAAGTTTGTCTTCAGAACTTCATGGGCAGGAGGATTGCTCCAAGTTGGCAGGCCATTGAGACGAAGTGGAGTACCTGACTGCTCACAAGGCTGCTGTTTCAGGCCGCATTCATACTCACACAAATATCATGTTAATTTATGATTTCTTTCCAACTGAAAACCTGCATTCTTGACCACATTATCTAGAGAATTACTAGATTTGAATCAAAGGGGGAATTCAGAAACAGGAAAGCACAGTCATGAAAAAAGCCCCAGCATACCAAACTGCTCAAGAGACAGTCCAAATCCACCCTGTAACGGCTCAGTTTCTTCTGAAACTGAGGAAGTGCATGTTTTCATCTGCATCCTGTTCTGCACTGGGTGAAGTGAGAACATAATCTTTGGACTATTCTATGTTTTTATAATTCAGGTTCAGGTAGCACTTTTGCACTAGGATGTGTGATAGACATTCTAAAACACACCAGCTGGACAGCCAGATAGATAGATAGAATAGATAGATCATATTTCAGTAAAATGGCTGCCTCCTCAGGAATGCCAATTGTAATTTAAAAAATGGTGACAAGTGCTTCTTAGCCTGTGAACTTTCATATTGCTGGGCTAAGCGAAATGTGTGCAGTTTTCCTTTAAATTTTGCTAGTAATGATATGGTATACAAAGTGACAGACTACAGGGTTTGGGTTGAATGCTAACATTGTTCTTTTTCACTTTTAAAGGTCATGTGCAAGAAAACCTCTGTAGTTAAATCTATCCATTTAAAATCACCATTAGGTCACAAAAAGCAGCCTCAACCTGCTAAGGGGCTTCATTTGAAAATATATGCCAGGGTCTAACTTCTATAGAACTGCTTTATGAAGTGATACTTTGGAAGGTATGCTCCAGTACTCTGTTACAAAATCTTTGATTTTATTTTGATACCTATTTTCACCCTTTCAGATGCGACCAGATTTCTGTGTGTATCACATTTTTAATAAGAAAGGAAACAAGCAGGTGTTGATGTGTGGCATGTAACTGCAACAGTTCTAACTACATTTGTTCAATGGGGATGAATAACACTTTTCAGCAAAGTATACACTGACTTATAATGAAAATAGGACTAAACCCCCCCCAATCCTCTGAATTGGGATCCTATCAAGTATAAATTTAAGTTTCACTTTAATTTGTTACAGGATACTGTTGAAAAGTAACAGCATTTAGAGATTACTGAGCAGATGCTCATGTGGTTCAAACAGACAATATTAATAATCTTGATATTACTTAATAACACGTTTTCCCTTCAAAGACTTTTACTGCAGAACAAAAAGCACACTGAAATACTGATACGGTTTTCACTTGCAATGTAGATCCCGTGTTCACCCAAAGCACGCAGGGGAGAGAGCTCTCTGGCACAAGTGAACTGGATGAGCTACACCGCACTGGATACATGGCTGTCTCATGCCTGAGTGAAATCTAAAGCATTGACATTGTTTCTAATTAAGAAATAAATTGTTTTTTACTTTCCACCATTCTTTTACAAAAAACGTTTTAAAAACAGTAGGAATTTCACAGAAGAAATGTATGAAAATCCCCACAATTTCTTCCAAGGAAGTTGCATGTGTTCTGTCACCAGTGAAAATATATCACATTTGATAAAACACTCTGTTCTCAGTCTTCAACCGTTACTTCAACCTAGAAGCCATATGCAAGAGTTCAGGAAAAAAGAGCTAGATGGACAGCAGATCCTCTACTCTAAGGAGTAAAGAAAACCCAAACAACATTCATTAGGTCCTTGGGAACACAAATTCCATGTTGAGACAACCACTTTGCATTTCCAAATGAAATTATATTAAATACTTTGGTATAGTACTGCTGGGTTGGGTGGTCCTGAATTTAGTTATGCTAAGCAATGATTCACTTTGGAAGTAGTCAATTTTTTTTGAAGAGGTCCGCTATGTGTGTATGTCACATGCTGTCCCGTAATAAAAAGCACATTTTCTGCCCTTTTGTAAGAATCAAAATTAATAACACTTTATATTCAAAAGATTTTTAATCAAGTGCCATACTATTGCTACTTACATTGCTTTCTCATTATGGACCAAACTTTCAAATGAGCTCACAGACACATTTTCAAGTGCTCTGTGTTCTCTAGCTTTTAAAAAGAGCTCAGCTTCTATTTTAGCACCTAAAAAAGAGCTAGTGTTTCAGCAGTGCTCAGAGACCATCTCTGTTAATAAACGTCTCCTACACATCTGAAATAACAGCAAGCATACACATCACTCCATATATTCTAAACACTTTCTTTTAACATAGCCTCCTGAAAAGTAGTATACTGAGATGACCATGCCTTTCACTGTTAAATTATTGGGGAACCTCTGCTATTTCTTTGGACTTCTAGGCTTGCAAAAACAATGCTATGAAAAAAGCTCTTCAGCTTCAATTGGCGATTATTAAAACTTTAAAGGAAACACATCCTACAGAAAATAATTAACAACACCTGAAGATTCATCTGGCTACCTAGATGCCTTAATCCGGATGGTTAATTATAAATTAAATTTAACACATACATGTAAAAAATATATAGTCAGCCAACAATGTAAAATAATACAAACATGAAGGGAAAGACTTCTGTAAAGATGACTGTGTGAGTAGCAAAAGGATTAGCTTCAAACGATTATCCCTGGAATCTGACAAACTGTACACACACCTTACTTTAGCTCAAATTTGCCTTGCCAATCAGGCTGTTAAATTACATAACAATTTGAGGTTTCTTAACAAAAGATAGCATCCTCAGTGTTAGCTTCTATTGTCGTAGTCAGAGAAATTGATGTCTATTTCCTGCCTACAATCTTTTTTACTTTTTCCCCTAATTTTACATTTTTACTGGGACATATATTACTTCTCCCCCCCTTTTTTCTTTTTTTATGAGACATTCAATATTCCCTATGCGTTGCTAGTAATTTTGTGGTAACCATATACAAATAGAAAAATAAATAAATAATTCTTTTCAGTTCTTTCAGGGATACGGATGAACATAATCTGTGTTGTGTTCACCTTGTTATTACGTTATGTAAGAGCTGACACAAAACCAGCAAAGCCAAAGCAGAATCAAGAAATACGTATGCTTTCTTTCTGCCTTACACACATGCACACTCACAAACACATGACACTTGTTAAGTGGCCGTGATGTACCATGAGCATCCTGTACATTTTATCTTCATATGTTTATGCTGATTATTAAATACGAGAGGTTAAAGAGTTTTCTGAGAAAGGCAGAAGAAAATGGCTTTATTTTGATTTGCATGTTGAAAACAGAAATGAGGCAATACTATATGAAGAGCAATATTCTCATGACAGTAACAAAGGGAACTACCAAGCTGGAAAGATGAACAGCAGCACACTATCCTCCTGCCTGCCAGGTCCCTTTGGGGGCAGAGCAGAGACCCTACTGCACAAACTAGTCTATATCACTGCCTTGTTTTCTTTCTTTACATCACAAAAGCAAGTATTGTATCACTCTGAAAGACCACCATAATTTGCGGTTTTGTGGCTATCAGTTTATATGTTAAAAATAATTCAAAGCCGTGCTTCAACTTTATCAGTAACATATACAAATTTTGCTTGATGGCTTTTAGCAACATTGAATATTTCTACTTTTTTCTACATCTGCTACAAAACATCATTAATATTCTGCATAGCATGTAGAGAAATAGAAATCTCAATGCAGCATACCTTGAGGTTGCTAATAATTGATTTCACTGACCACATGTGAAAGGCAGGGAAAGCCTGAACACTAGACATGCTGTTCATTTACAGGAAGACAGCTCACTCACAGGCAGGGAATTTGGTTAATTGCACAGATCAGTATGTCAGAACTCCCTCACTGTAGGCTGCTTAAGGTGAAAACATTTCTTACCAGATTCTGTTTCTCCATGTGACTCACCTCCAGTTACCAGTACCATTAAATATGCTAGAGAGTGGAAAAAGGCATTCTAGTCTATGTATGCCAGCCTGTATCCTCACATGGTGAGACCAGATCAACCCTAATTTCCACCAAACTATGTATCCGCCTATGTTTTCAGTTGCCTAGACTACCCTTTTTTTGTATGTGGCCTTGATTCTCTTTCTTCCTTTCTTCATGTCAAGCAACTTCCATTGAGAAAATAATCTTACACTGTGACCTCTGATAGTCCCCCCTTCACAAACCTGCTGCCTATCAAAGAACAGTCCCCAAATGGCACATTTGTGTGGTGAAGGGCTGCCCCCTTGAGTATGTTCTCCAGGGCACCCAGTCTAACACCAGTTGGAACATGGAGGGTCTGCAGAAACCTGGGAGAAGAAAACAACATCAAAACTAGAGATTCCCTCTCTCTGCTCTCCAGTAGCAAGAGTTGGATTTCGTTATCTAGTCAAATACCTGTAGCTGCAGTATCACCGGGAGTACAGGGAGTGTGCTGCACTGGTCAGTCCCCAGCCTTTGAGGACAAGTGGCGCATGCTGTCATCTGAGATGTCCCTGGTTTTCCCTTATATTAAGAATAGGAAATAACAATAGTGTTGACTTTATACAGATCCTTATTCTGCACTGATCTTGTCTCTGATTCTAACACCGTATCTCTCAAGGCTGGTTTGAACACTTGGTTGCCTAAAGCCTTCAGAATTAAGCCATTTAATTGAAGTGTATGTTGCTGTACAGCAATGTAGGAGGAACACACCTAAACCAAATTCACTTCACATACAGTCGTCGAAGTAAAGTGTATGCTGGGAAAAATATTCTCATCATAAGGCACACTACATGAGTGAGACAGCAAAGCCCATGACTATATAATACTATTCAACCTAACTTTACTCCATAATAGTGCAGAAAACCACAGAAAAATCTTATTATGTTACTCTTGAAGCTGGTAGCTTCAGTAGCTGGACAAAATTTCTTCTGATAGACACCTGGTAGGCATTACACAGCAGGAGTCTTAGAAGACTGGGTGTGAGATTTTGCCATTAGCAAAATAATTATTCTCCTACAGTAGCAGGCAATGGGGTCGTCACCAGTTTTGATCAATCCAAACAGTGCATTAGGACGAAGCAAAGCCACCAAATCCTAATTATCAATACTTGGAGACCATAATGCCCACAAGAATAATGTTGAAGGGGAAAATTTTAAAATATGACTTATCTTCAGGTATCGTAGGGTCTGAGAGAGAGGCTTAGATTTATAAGCAGAAAGGGAGTTTTATGTATGGATGACTTTAATTTTTGCTATTTTACAATAAGCAGGCCTATCTCCTTAGATGCTTCTTAGTTTAGTCATCATTCTAAATGCATAATCTCAGTCCAACTTCATATTGGTGGAAGACAGCAAGGGCTAGAGGACACTGTTTCAGAGAGGAAAAGATAAATAGTCTAAAAAGAAGATGAGATTTTCCATTCACCCTGAGGTGGAAGGAGGGCAGGGGAGGGGTGAAGCAAGAGGAAAAAGACAGGTAGAGCTGAAGGAGAAAAATGAGATTCTGCCTAGTGTTTCATTAAAGAAAACAAAAAATGCAATTGGTTCAGAAAAAAAGAACAATTTAATTTTGTAGGCAAAAGGCTCCTGGCTTCACTTCCTAGTGGAACAATTTGGTTTTACGAGAGGAGACTTTCCAAGCCAACCGTGACTGTACATATGGCACAGCTTGATACCTGCTTTCTGTATCCTGATGGCTCAGCTACTGAATTTGTCACATTCTTCTGCTACTCTGACTTTTTCAAGAAATGCTGTAGTGCTTCCTCCTCTGAGTAGTTATTTACAGCAAATTTATGAGTCTACAAATCTGTCTGCCAAAAAGTACGGGGGGGGAGGGGGGAAGAAAAGAAAAAATCAAAGAAGTTCTTAACTGATAATTATTTGTCAAGCTCCTGTTGCCAACCTTTCCAGACAAAAACCAACATTTTACCACACTAAAATGTCCATCATACTGTCCACAAGCTCTCTTTCAAATGCCTCTGAATGAAGGTGCCGCAAAGATTGCAAGATCAACTGTAGCTGCAGGAGCATGGAAAAGTACTACGGTAAAATGGTACAGCAGTGGCTGTACACAGGACCAATGTTCACCATTAACATTCCAGCTAAACAACCTACTCAACACCTCCTACTCCCAACAAATTCATGTTGCAATGTCCGTGTTTTACAGCTAGAAAAAAAGACCGGTTGAGGGTACCTCCCAGATATCCTCACAACACTCATTTCATCCCACCACATGTCTTTCCATAGGGCCCATCCCTGCAGTTGACTTCTCAGGCTCCAACTCAAAATGGTTCTAACCACGGCCAACACTAATGAACCTTCTGATGTCATTCAAGTGTACATAGGTTACTAAGCAGTGAGTTGAATCCGAGCCTCTATGCTTTGGTCTGCTGCACTGGGATTCGCAGCAAGAAAATGAGGAGAACTTAGCTACAAACCTTTTCAACTGCTGCTTTGATTAGGCTCAGCAAATAACTCAGCTGAGTTCAGGTCTGCCTTCTATTTTCATCTTAGTGCCTCAACAGCTTTGTCCTATACTTTGTGGCACACAGAGTCATGTTGATCTGTAGTATAATACTTTATATATCTATTTAGCTCACATTAACAAAAGCCTTTAGTAGACCTACGGATGTGCATTCTTCTGGCCAGGGGCTCACAGGGTATTTGACGAACTGGCCTGATAGTACCGCAGTAATATGTAGATTGTATATTTGTGCATTTACCATATAAAAACACTATGGACAATATATTTTGCTTGCCTTGCTGCATGATGAACAGCCAAACTGGAAAGAACTTCTGCTGGGATGAGCCAGTGAAATCCCTTTTTTTATGATTTTATGTTTCCTGTGTCCATGCAATTGGAATAAACTGTAAATTAGGTGCTGTAGCACTGTAGTTCGGGTAGATGCGATGTTTTAGAAATGTAGCTTTAGTTTGTTATAACATAATAGCAGCTTTGCTTTGTTGTGACAGTGGCAATAAAATAAAGTTACTACAATGTATAATGCTGTAACCAACCAAAACCAGTCTAACAAACAACAAATCAAGGGGAACAATACCCACCCAGCACTTCATGTACAGAAATATTGATGATCTGTGCTTAAGCTTCCCAGGTTAGAAAGTTTCCATTTTTCAAGAGATCAAATGATGGTGACCTGCTCCCTCTGCTCTCCAAGGTGAATGCCAAAATAAGGTTCTTACCATTTTCATGCACTGCTAATAATTGCAAACTATAGAGGAGATGTGTTTCAGGGTTTTTTTCCCTAAGTAAGTAAAGATTTCTGGCAGTTCCAACAGTCTTGTTACTATTACACATTAGTCACAGTTTATTCACATCAGAAGACCAGTGGAAGGCTGAGACAGGCAGGGGACTAAAGATGGATCTCTTATATAGTTATAACAGGATTTCCATTTGTTAACAGCTCTGCCTATGAAGTATGCAATGACATTTTCCTACTGTGCTATTTTCATGCCTCCCGAGATGCCAGGTTATAATGCAAAACATCTGAATCATTAAATTTATACAGTTATTTAATAACCCATGTAAAATACATGGCAATGTTGCTTCTTTTAAAACATATGCACCTCATAAGAAAACAATTTCCTGTACTATGTGGTGTAGTCAGATTTCAGTAGTTCCTGCTGGGCACAAAGGGTTCAAACTTCCATCTTCTGTGCATCCAAGAGCCATGATACCAAATACCACTAAGCTACTGCAGACAGACTCTTTTGGAGAAAATCAGCTCCCCTTTAGTGATAAGCTCTAAACAGAATGTATACTATGTATAAATATAGAGAGATATAAATATAAATATATATCCAAAATAATAATACCTAGCAGCAAGCAATAGTGCAAAGGTGAAATCTAAGCTTTGTCTAGCAAAACATTAAACATGTTCTTCACCTTAACAGCACGTGTTTTTTCATTAGCCTTAGCTGCACAAGACATGTTCTCATGAACCTCCTAAGACTTGCTTGGGGTCTAAAAACATATTTAATTTTCTGAGAATCGGCTAAAATTCTTATTGTTTTCAATAGGTACTTTCTAGCTCCCATACTTCGAGACAGAGACAAATTCTCTCAGTTGCAGAACAGATATTTGTTTAATAGAGTTTTTACAAGACCCCATGACAGGCAGATGCTAATATGGAACATGATGAGAGAAAAATATTGCTGGCACAAGCAGGATTCAGCAGAGAGAGGGTCAATTCTGTTTATAGACTTGCTGAAGGTTTTTGGTTGGTTAAAAAGCTGACAGACTGCATTACAGTTAACATTCCCGTATTGATTATACCATTTCTAAGCCTGCCCTCACTGTGATAGGAGCGGCATAATTAGTTTTTTCCTTGTTAAATATTTGTAAATCATTCGTACTTTTATGGGTTACATAACCTGTCTGTTACCCTTCAAATAATCTTCTTGTAACTGGTTTAAATGTGGAAAAAGCTGCCACAGTACGGCATGGTTTCTGTCCTCCTCTGAGGGTGGGCCAGCAGAAGGGAGGAACCTCTCCAGGGTACGGCAGTGCCATCAGTGCTGTGGCTGTGCGCGGCGAGTGGTCGGCTGCGTGTGTGTTCCAGGAGGGACGAGAAGGTACCTACTGTGGCCTAACGGCCCCTTCAGTCCTGTGCCAGCAGCAGAGGGTGAGAGTAACAAAGTTTGTGTAAGCGGTACAGCAGCAGTAAAAACTGCCGGTGATGAGCCTTACAACTGCTCCAGAGCAATGGTGATGTATTTATGATGCAAATCAGGGCCCTAATTCAGCAGGCACTTAAGCAGATGTTTGAGTCTCATTGACTTCAGTGGAATCAAGCGAGTGTTTAAATGCTTTCCTGAATGCGGGATAAGTGTACAAGGGAACAAAGTGCGTGTGTGTGTGTGGGG
>Ga0065711_1029169_pt1 | contig 37292 bp, 28 predicted proteins | sample Hoacrofraction12_FD_59098 | JGI IMG/M metagenome (GOLD analysis project Ga0065711, IMG submission 59098) | Hoatzin crop microbial communities from Cojedes, Venezuela - Epithelial fraction 12 v2 (version 2) | ecosystem: Host-associated > Birds > Digestive system > Esophagus > Crop | place...
TCCGCTGGCCTCTCTCCAGTAGCTCTTCATCTTTCTTGAACTGGGGAGCCCAGAACTGGACACAGTACTCCAGATGAGGCCTCACCAGGGCAGTGTAGAGGGGAAGGAGAACCTCTCTCAACCTGCTGGCCACACTCCTCCTAATGCACCCCAGAATGCCATTGGTCTTCTTGGCAGCCAGCGCGCACTGCTGGCTCATGGTTAACCTGTCGTCCACCAGGACACCCAGGTCCCTCTCCGCAGAGCTGCTCTCCAGCAGGTCCACCCCAAGCCTGTACTCATGCATGGGGTATATGCCAGGAAGATATCCCCACATTGAATACTGTGCTCATTTTCATCATGACACACTCAGTGTTAGAGGAAAGAGAAGATATTCTGAAAGAAGTTGGAAGAATGGAAACATCTCTACATAGATTGAAGAAACTGAAATTGCTAACTCTGTAGAATGAACCAGGAAGACATAAGCTCTCTGAGATAATGGACAGGAAACAGAAAACAGGAAAAGGACATTTTCATCCTTTCATTTTTCTAAAACAACAGGGAAAGAAATGAAACGTAGAGGAAAGCTGTTAACAAATGGATAAAAATATTTTTTCCATTGAAATCAGAATTAACACGTGGAACTCCTTGTCACTGGACGTAAAGGAAGACAAGAATTTAACTTCCTTATGGATGTCATAACAGGGTTCAAAAGAAGAAATACTTCTTAACAAAGACAAATGGAATGTCCTGGGGAACTAAGAAAAATATTTTTATTTTAAAGAGAATTCACTGACTCCTAGGGTAATAAAAAACAATGGGGATTTTGCTGTTGTCTTTGTGTGGCTCAGGACGTCACCTGAAACTTTCAGCATAAGATAAAACCCCCTTAGCCTCAGGTTTCAACACATCAGTAACTCATGTGTGTTGGGAAGAAACCTCTGCCTGTTTGCAACACGGTTTGAAACAATCAGTTGTAACACATTTGATATCCTTGTGTAATTCAACTAATATTGGAGAAAAAATATCAGACTGGTTGGACCACAAGCCTGAGACAGAAATTGAATTTTAAGTCAAAGATTAAGTATTTTTACAGTAAGATAAATTTATACAGTAAGATAAATATTTAAACTGACAACACAATAAAGTTAATTCTCTTAAAACATACAAGACTCTTAACAACACTGACTGATATAAGGAGGATTCATTTAAAATGTCTTTGTAACTGCTTAAAGGCTTCTGAAGCAATGCTCTCTACCAAACTGACCCAGAGTGGTATTAAGTAGTTATGCTGCAGTAATTAAAATACCGTTAGGTTTGAATGGATTAATGTGAGGACTTTACAAGGAATCTGACGAAAATAATCTCTTTAAGACCACTGCAAAAGTCGCAGTGACCAACTATTCTGAACAGATGAATACTGCAACTCCTTTTATGGTTGTTCAACCCACCTTCCTTCCAGCCAAAGAGGTGAGTGAAGTTTCTGTTTCTTCACAAAGAGAAAATAATTTCGCATGAGTTAAACTGCATTTTTACTGCTTCTATTTACTTTCGAACTTTATGGTGGCACTCTAAGTTTACATTCTTTTTACCCCATCATTTCTAACATGACTGAATGAGCGACATCACCCGAATTTAGTATCCCCAAGCATAAAGCTTATGCTTTGATGCTTATTACTTTAAATTATTAGCACATTGTGGAAGTGCAAATGTTTCCTACATGTTAGAAGGCAGTCTTCCACACTGCGATGTCAGTTTACAGAATTTAAAGAGAAAAGAGTAGGTAACATGGAAAGTTTGGTCATTTAAGGTGGAGAGTTTGGGCAACAAGAAGCAGCCTTGATGTACGGTCAGGCACAAAGTCTTGTCTTGACATCTTTTTAAATTCCAAATCAGCCCAAAGTTTCTTGGAGTCTGAAAAAAGCAGTCACAAAATTGAAGACTCAGTGAGTGGGGAGATATAATTAGAAAACAGCATGCTACTCTCTCCTCATTCAACTTCATGTACTTCACTGTTTTCTGTTTTTAATGTTAAAGCCTTTTATTCCTCCTCCATTTAGAAGTCCACCCTTCTGCTGGCAAACCAGTTTATTTGAGGGAGCATTCTGGCAGAATAAATAAAATCACAGACTCATAATTACAATTCTTTGCATCTCTCAGAAATGCTTTTATTTATTTTGCAGAATCAGTAAGAAATGTCTGTGTAAAGGTAATTATCTATAGACTTCATTGTTGTAGATGCTGAACAAATCCACAGAAAAGACAGTCCCTACCCCGACAGCGTACCATTTCAATAGACAGAGAAGTACTATTGTCCCCATTCAACATCTGAAAAAATGAAAGACAGGGACAGCAAAGCCAAGGCTCAGTTGCCCAGGCATCTAGAGCCATTTTAAGCCCCTTCATGCATGTAAAACATCTGGCAGATAAGATGCAGGACAGACGGGAAACCTCTGCTCTCATAGAGTAGCATCTAGAGGCCACATACATCTAACACTGTTCAGATGAGCTGCTGTAGGAATCTATGTTTAAGCAGACAAATCCTATTTTAAAAGTCACAGAGGAAGACTTGCAAAACCATGAGTCAAACCTGGGTAGCTTCAGCTCTATTCCAATGCCTTACCCATAAAAATCATCCTTACTGTAGTTATTCCACATCAGGCAGACTATTATAACCTTGTGAAGACTGGGAGAGAAGAGATCCAAAATGTACATTGTCCTGCAATGAACTGCATGTCTAACTGATCTGTTTATTGGCAGAGTCATGGTCAGCTTTGACAATATACTTACTTGAACATCCTTCCTTCTGCAGAGGCAGATCTACAGCTACTGTAAAATTGCCTTTGCTGAATAAGAAAAAAAAATAGTTCTTGTATGTATCTCGCTCTGTACATCTGCCGTGGTATGTTGCCAATGTACATTGGTAGGGCTCCATACTGCCTCATCTTGTGCTGGACTTTCTCTGGCTCTTTGTAGATGGGCATGATCTAGTCTGCCTTAGACAGATGCCAAGCAGACTCAGTAGAGAGATGCAGGTACTAATGAAGACATTAAGGAAGATAAAATCTGCCTAACTTCAGGGATTATTCTCCAGCAGCTTTTATGGTGTGCTGGGTGCTCCCAAGTCCAAATAAAGTCAATCAATGCAGTTTGTATAAGGTATCTACCACTTCCACTGAATTCAAACAGTGAACAAACAGCCAATGTCAGATGCCTTCATCCACTCAAGCTCTGGCCCTTTAGCTCTTTGAGGGTATTGGCAGCACAAGCATGCATTCAAATTAGATGATCAGTAGATTAACATGGGCATAAAAAAATAAAATGCATGGTGAAACAATCTTAGTGATGAGACCATCCACCGTCCCAGCCCTACTGATAAGCCAGGGTCTGGCTTCCTTGTGCACATCCTTCGAAGTCTCCAAAAGCTCTCTCCTCCTGCTGCAGGGCAACACAGCCCCAAAAGAAAGACTGTAGCGTATGTTCAATGACTATCATCTTGATGCTGTTGCTCATAGTCCTAACCATGACCAAGTCCTTGGGCTCTTCTACCTAAACCCCAATCACATCAAATTTCTTAAGCAACTGCCACCAGTTTCACCACACAAGCTCCATGAGCATATACGTGGGGAAATTAATTTAATCACTTGAGATAAAGCCAGACTTCTGTAAGGTTAGGCAGGTCTTGAATGTGCAGGACTGCATCACCCTGGTATATAAATGGGGATTCAACTGCCTGAAATAAATCTACATGCAATTTAAGGTTCCTACCTACTTTCCGTCAATTATCTCTTCCATAAAGAGTGCATGTGAACATTTGTATTTGATGTGTATTTGGGTTTTGGTAGCAGCAGGGGAAAGAGAGCTACAGGAGTGGCTTCTGTGGGAAGACACCCTGAGCTGCCCCCGTGTCGGACAAGGCCAGTTCCAGATGGTTCCAAGACAGACCCACCACTGGTCAAAGTGGAGCCCATCAGCGATGTTGGTAGTGCCTCTGTGACAATATATTTATAAAAGGGTAAAAATGCTGTGCAACAGATGTGAGAAGGGAGTGAGAATATGTGAGAGAAACAGCCCTGAAGACACCAAGGTGAGTGCAGAAGGAGGAGGAAGGGGTGCTCCAGGTGCCAGAGGAGAGATTCCCCTGCAGCCCGTGGAGCAGACCCTGGTGAGGTAGGCTGCACCTCTGCAGTCCACGGAGGTCCGTGGTGGAGCAGATCTCCACCTGCAGCCCATGGAGATCCTTTCCCAGAGCAAGGGGATGCCTGAAGGGGGTGTGACCCTGTGGGGAGCCCACACTGGAGCAGGCTCCTGCCAGGACCTGTGGCCCCATGGAGAGAGGAGCCCACACCAGAGCATGTTTTCTAGCAGGACTTGTGACCCTGTGGGGGACCCACGCTGGAGCAACCTGTTCCTGAAGGATGGCACCCTGTGGAAGGGACCCATGCTGGAGAAGTTCGTGGAGAGCTGCAGCCCGTGGGATGGACTCACATTGGAGAATTTTGCAAAGGATTGTCTCCCATGAGAGGGATCCCACGCTGGAGCAGGGAAAGAGTATGAGGAGGAAGGAGCAGCAGAGAAGAAGCCTTATGAACTGACTGCAGTTCCCCTTCCCTGCCCCTCTGAGCCACTCGGGGTGAGGAGGGAGAGAAAATCGGGAGTGAAGTTGAGCTGGGGAAAAAGGTAAGGGTGGAGGGAAGGGAAGATGTTTTTGGTTTTGTTTCATTTCTCACTATCCCAGTCTGTCACAATTAACTGGCAATAAATTCATTTCCCCAAGTCGAGTCTGCTTTGCTTATGATGGCAATTGCTAAGTGATCTCCCTGTCCTTATCTCGACCGACGAGATAGTGTTTCACAGTGTTTTCTTCCCCAGACCCGCTGAGGAAGGGGAGTGATAGAGTAGCTTGGTGGGCCAAGGTCAACCCACCACAACAGTCTCACAACTTAATCAAGGAAATCTTTTTTACATTTCAGTGTAAGCTACTGCGTTAAAATTTTTTAACTTGTATTCATTTTTTTCGGTGTCAATGACAGGAATGTTTTGTGCTGAACTGTATATTAATGAATTACATATTTATACGGTGTTACACATCACATTGGTCTGAAAGCCTCAGAAAAATACACAGATTTAGCTTCCCAATATGTCCAGGAAGTAGAAAAGTGTTACCTCTTTATTTATGTACGGAGTAACTGATCGAGGTCTCTAACAGCGTCACAGCATGTAACTGGGATTTGGAAATGTCAGATCACAAACACGAACAGTTTTGAGCATGATCAAGCTCTTGCTGGAAACGCACACACAGAAAGACCTCTGCCTTCTTCCCTCCGTTTCTAGTGCTCTCTAATTCCATCCAAATATTTTGGAGTTAGTCCTTCCCAAATCAGTTTTGTTTTTCCACTGCCGTATGAAAACTGGAAGATGAGGACTGTGAAAATGAAAAACTGCAGAGAGGAAGATTCCCTGCTGTTTTGTCCAAGTTAAAACTTGTCCTTACTACACAGAATTAGCATGCCCATGCTTGTTCACGTAGCACCTTGAAGCAGATATGATAATTATGTTTTTATTTTGGGATATCAATGAAATCTGACAAGCATTCAACCGGAAAGTTCTTGGCATTGTGCCGTTATCATTCTTGAATCAGCTACAGAAGAAAAATATGTGATCAATTGAAAACCAGTTCTAAAGCTTGTTGCTGATTGACTATGCATTATTTAATGAATGCTCTGCCAATTTCTTCTTTTGAACCTCATAAAATGCAAACTTTGATGTTCAAATAGCTTCCATTAATGCATTCTGTCATGAGTGTTGCTCTTAATGCATGTGACATGATTACGCCAACTCTTATCAGTTCTTCAAAAAGGGTAATAAAACCAGAAACTGCTCCTCAACAGTGAGCTTACATAATAAGAGCTAGTATTTTAATTAGGCTTTTCTAGTTGCCATTTAAATATAGCTTGATAGCAGGTGGGAAAAAAGAATTAAGAAAAAAAAAATCAAAATATTTTCATTCTCTCCATCATGTTCACATTTATGAAAAAGACAGATGTCAATTATGATGGAGGAGTTAGATAAAGAATTTTTAAACCAACTTTTTTTCTTTACAAAACCAAAATGTCATTCTTAAAACTGGTGATGAACCAATGAAACTCTTCCACATGATCAGCACATTGCAGAGAATCACATCTTGATAAAATATTGACAGAAAAGGCTACAGATTCAGTTTTCCACACCGGGGTTTATCTTTGCTTTAATTTAAAGTAAGACTCTAACTTCTTACCAAATCAAGGATTTAGAAGACGTAGCAGTATCTGAAGGTACAAAACAAAGAGATAAAGCTTACTTTAATTCAACTTTACCCTAGCCAGAGATGGGTAAAGATGGGGTTTAGACCAAAGTGAGGACTAGACAAGTTTTAAAATGATTCTGCAGGAAGACTTTTGGAACAGAGAAACTGAAACCACCCCAGGGACCACTAAAACCAGAGAATGCAGTAGTACACATTGATGAGTGCAAGAATTGTTCTGATACACAAGCACATCAAAACCAGTATTCATGACTTCTCATCGGAGATCGAAGGCTGGTAAGCACCTGATATCAGTAGTGTAAGATTAACTGCATGGAAATCAATGCAATGAAAGAAACCATCACTGATTCTGCAAAGGAAAATCGTCAGAGTTACTGTGAAAGACAAACGAAAAATCTGTTACCTTCATGGCTTTGATTACATATCTAGGAAAGGACATGCAGAAGAGTCACCAGCTGTAAATTCTGCAAATCTCCTTATTTTAGCCATATATTTTGGAAGCTGCTAATATCCCATGTAAAATGAACATTAAGATCTTAATTTTGCTTTCATCCCACATGATCAACAAAGAGACTAAGAAGTCAGAAAGAAGGGAAAAATATTCCTTCATGTCTTCAAATAAATAAATATTTTCTATTTCTATGAGCAGCGTCTAGGCCCCTTTTAAGAGCTGCTGAGAGAGGATGTGGCTTTGCAGGTCCGGTGGTGACTTCTCTCTGGGGCTTGCCTCAGGAGGTGGGCATGGGTGGAGTAAGTAAAGGAGCAGTGGGACAAGGTCAGAAGACCCTGCAATATTGGAGGTCTCAAAAAGGCTGTTGAAGGAGCTTCTCTGAGTCTCCGCATGAAAGCAAGGGCAGGCAGAATCTAAGCTGATTGGGCTGGTAAATGGAGACTCCTGTGAAGGTGAAGGCTGGAAGCTGGTGACTTCAGGCACCATGAGGAAGGGTCCTGCTCTGATGACATATCTGCAGCTACAGCTCAGGTTCAGTGCCAGGGTTCTGGCGCTGGGACCCCTGTCCTGCCTGGGGAGGAGAGCTTTAAACCCAGAATAATGGGGGAGGGAGATGATGGCCCACAGTCAGTCAAAGAAGTGGTAGACCAGGCTGACAAGAAAAGAGACATGTGGACAAGAGAGGCTCTGGTGAACAGGGCTGAAGGAGACCCACCTCAAACAATGCACAAAAATAAGGAGAAGCTGAGCTCGCAACTCCATGAGGAAAGCTTCCACACTTTTCCGGGGAAACCACCACAGTTGGGTGCTTCTCTGTGCCTGTATATTAATGAATAAAGCATGGGGATTAAACAGGAGAAAAATAGGTTTGTGTCCAGTTGTAGGGCTACAATCTCAATAGGGTCATGAAGATGTGGTCGGACAGCTCATATGACTCTAGTGCTTAGATGGATGGATATAGGCTCTTTAGGAAGGACAGGCCAGGATGCTGAGGAGTGGGAGTTTCCCTTTATGAGATGGAGCAGCAGAGATGCAAGAGCTCTGCCTGGTGACAGATGAAGAACCAGATGAGAGCTTATAGGTCAGGATTAGTGGGCAGACCAATGTTGGTGATGCTGTGGTGAGTGTCTGCTACAGACTGAACCATCAGGAAGAATTAGATGAGGCCTTCTTTGTATAACTGGAAGAAGCCTCATAATGAAATGCCCTGGCCCTCAAGGAGGACCTTAACCATTATGTGCTGGAGGGACAGCTACTTGAGCACAAGCAGACCAGGAGGTCTGTGGAGGGCATTGACGACAATGTCCTGACACAGGTGCTCAGGGAGCTGATGAAGGGAAATGCTCTGCTGGACCTCACACTCTCAAACATGGAGAAACTGCAGGGGAAGGTGAAAGCTGGGTGCAGCCTCGGCTGCACACACCATGAGGTGGTGAAGTTCAGATCATGAAAGGAAATATCATGGCAAAAAGCATTAAGCCCTGGACTTCAGGAGAGCAGACTTTGGCCTGTTTAGGGACTTGCTTGGAAGAATCCCATGGGATACAGCCCTGGGGAGATAAAAGGTCCAGGAAAGTTGCTGGATTTTCAAGTATCACCTCCTCCAAGCTTAAGAATGGTCCATCCTGATGTGTATGAAACCAAGCAAAGGAGGCAGGAGGCCTGTGTTGATAAGCACATTGCTCCTGACATAACTCAAAGATTACAAGGGAGTATAGAAAAGGTGGAGGCAGGGACAGGCCACCTGGGAGGAATACAGAGGCTTTGTCTGATTGTGCATGGATCAGGTTGGGAAAAACAAAGTTTGTCTGGAGCTGAATTCAGTGAGGGACATGAAGGGCAATAAGAAAGGCTTCTACAGGTACATAAGCAGCCAAAGAAAGTCTAAGGGAAACAAAAATCTGCTGCAAGAAATATTATTCAGCTATTAAGAATGTTCTAGAAAGCCTATATTTTGCAATTCCTTGTTAGGAACAGTTAAGGTTTTTCTAAGTTTATAATTCTTACTAAATCACATTTGTGGTGTGTCTACAGTATTCAGTAAAGTCTGGAGACCTTCTCTCCAAGAAATGTTAAGGCTCCCTTTGGAAAGCAGAAGAATTTGTAAGATCCGGTGGTTTTTAAGGTCTTTCGAGGCAATCTAAAATTGGCAAAACCAACGCTTGAGATAAAGTCCAAAATAATGGACTATATGAGTAATGACTGAATTCTAAGATGTGGAGACACTTTGCTAAACTTTTTTCCTTTAAAATTGGGCACAGAAGAGATTTTTTTATCTTGCTTCTCCCAGTGTAAGTCATTAAGTGCATTATGATTCTTCTCAGGTTTCTACAAGCTTTTCTACATTTTTGACATTGCATCATTACAAACGTAGTACATTTCCATTGGTATTCTGTGAGCAGGCTAGTCCACAACACACACAGATTCTAATCACACCTAGAATCTCCCAGAGTCCAGCAAAATAAGCAATTATCATGATCCTGGAGATTTAAAAATATGTGTTTCAAGAAAAATACACTGTCCTATTGTCTGTTCTTCAGAGAAGAAAAGAGGGTTTATTTCACCTCAACAAAGAGAATCATGTCTGCTTAGATTTCCTTGCTCTGGATTCTAATGGGGTTATTTTAATTTATAACTGCCTTGTTATATTAAAGAATGTACCAGTAAATGTACCATTTAGTATGGAACTCTGATTCCACTTTTAAGTTCTGCTTGATGGATTATCTTGTATTCTGTAACCTAATATCACAGATGGTTATGTAGGGCATCACTATAAATTAGATTATTTAATGTGAGATGATACAGTGTTTCATTTTAAATATTTTATTGTGTTTTAGAATGAATATCTGGCTAAGGAGAGCACAGAGATTACTTGTCAACATAAAGAAACTGGCAACTGAGATTCAGCGTTCCTCCAGGTACACATCTTATCTTGGACAGGAAGATATTCAGTGTAATATTCCTCTTTAATTCAGCTGAAGCATAGAGCTAACAGAATTGTTCCTGAAGATTTCTCATGGCTCTGACAAATAGCGGTTTATGGGGATGGACAGACCACCTCCACGAACGAAGGTGAGCCACACCACAGTCCCCGAGATGGCACTGCTTAGTCCTGCTTGCAGCATCCTAACATCTACCACTTAACTGTACTCTCACCAATGACTGCTGCTGTCTAAATTAAAAGGTAGCTGTGTTCATGGCTCAAAATCGCAGCTTTCCAAGAACAACACTTTTCATAAGCACTTATTTCAATGGATGTCATCTACCAACCACGGTTTTGTAAGACGCCAAAAGCCCTTAGCAGAGACCTAAAGTAGATATTTCTAGCTGTTAGATCTCTGAAATGAAAAATACCCTTAACAAAAGATATGTGTTCAATATCCATAAAGCACAACTGAAATTAAAGTAATATCAACATTTTTGATCTCTGTAATAGGAGGGAATTATTTTCAGTTCAACTGACCCTATGCTAGAGTATTGCACTGTTAAGAATTTTGCATTTTACGTGACTGCAGTAGCACATAATGAAATATGGAAACACCCAAAGGAAGAGAATTCAGTACTTGCCCTGTAGTGCAACAAGATGGTGAATCGCTATAAGCTATCAAGTCCATCAATACACACATTTCTTGCAGTTACATACTCAGTTTCCTTAATGCAGAGTGTCAATGTCCGCGACACTTAATATATTAATTCTCTAAGTCCCCTGTAAGGTAAGAATACAGTGCCGTCTTCATGCTGTAACCTAACCAGAAAACAAAGTGACATATCTATAGTCACAGAGGAAACCTATGGCAGTGTCTCACCTTCAGGGGCGATGCCCTAAGCATTACTTCATCCTATGTCTCATGTTGGGATGTAAGAGCAGTAACATTTTTTCTGATTTATTGGTAAAAGTTCTATGGTAAATAACCAATTTTTTTTTTTTCCTCTGAAATATTTCATGCCCACAAAAAGAGCAACATCTTATTTACAGTAAAATCACCTATATCTTCTTTCAGTAGTATTATTGTAGCATCTTCAGGTACTTTAAATATCTTGCTCTTTTGCCACTGATGCAAATGCAGTACCAAGGATGCTGAGATGGGAAGCGACACAACCGTTCTCAGCAGCGCTCATAACACTGACTGTACTAAAGCTTCCCTTTGGTGAACAAGGACCAAACACATTGTGCCCGCTGATGCCAAAGGAAATGAAAAGGATGTGCAAAAAAACCAACAGGAGACTATTGCCACAGTAACCAAACAGCATCAAAGAAAAAAACAAACACAACACTTTCCCAGTGGTATTCTTTGAATACAATGGGGGCAGAGGGGAAGTGGAATCCCAGACCAGAATAACCTGTCCGGGTATTTAGAGTACACGTAATGTATCTTACTGGGGTTTCCCTGAAAAAAAAATTGTATTCTTACACTGGAAAAGGGGAGGAGGGTGACACAACACATCATTATTCTGGAACTCTTGTTTTCCCAGAAGGCAGGGACTATGTAAAAAGTTGTCTGAATATTCCCCACCATGCTTAACTAGGGCTTAAATAGACACTAAGGAAGGTGGGGGCGGGAGGGGAGCTTCTCTTCCTTGCAGCTAGCAAGATAACCAAGCCAGAATAATTACATACAGCAGACCACAGCTAAATATTGATTCAGATGTCACTGTAAAAAAAAAAAGGTGAGAGAACAGCAGCTTGAAAATAATGATGTAAAAATCTATGAAGTAATGGTGGAGACAGAGACCTACAGCAATTATAAACACAGCAGTTCAAAAGACCTGCTGGATCAGGAAACACAGAGGATGATTCAGGGCCTCCTGTGAAAACGGTCCTCCTCTCCTGGTATCTCTGCAGCTCTTCTACCTGGAACTAAGCTGGCATGACAGGCACAAAGTCAGGCAAGGAAAAACCTGCTAATCAGAGTCCTTCCAGTTTAGTTCCAGGTGTCATCACCGACCAGCTTTTTTCCATCTAGATATCCTAGCTGGTAAGACATTGTGCTAGAGTGCTAAAAAATGAGATGGGTAGGCTCTGGCCCTGTGCAGCAGGATCTATCATTCAAATGTTTTATCTATGAATGAATCCCAGTATTTCTCTAAATTGTTTTGCACTTTTTAGTAACATCTATGACAATAAGCTCTTTACTAACATTCTCATCCGCTGTTTGAAGGCACCTGCAAACCCCTAACATGGCAGGGGCTGAAAGACTTGCTCCTCCTGTTTTTCCCTGGTGTTTGCATTTCACTGCAACGGAGATTTCTTAATGCAACTTCTGCACCTGCTGTGAAACGTAACTTCTCTTACTTTAGAGCCAATTATACACTTGATTGCTGCATAATCTACAGGAATAAAAGGTAGTTCCTGCTCCAACAAGAGTTGATACTGGAAGAGGCTTATTGACTGTAAAATGCAGGAGAAACCCATTTTGACCATTCCGTGGGGCTGCAGTAAGTGGGAGGGCACACAACGCTTCCAACAGCTGTAATCCTCTCCCTGTATGTTTTTGGTGCTTTAAAGAAACAGTGGAAACAGCAAAAGACTGACTGGCTAGAAGAACCTAAAAAAAATGTTTCTTTTTGCTGAAGGATAAATACCATGATCTGTGGGAGATTTTTTTTTTTTTTAATTATAACTGCTGCCTCTAAAGTTGTGCAGAACTGCTTCCCCTATCATCTGATGTGTCACCATCATCATTAGTATCTGTCAGGGCTGTTACAGAATCTGATTAAAAAAAGAGGAAAACAGCAGCGCAGCAGAACTTCTGCTTTTGAAATTGGAGTTTAACTATTCCTATGAACTCTACTTTAGTGCTGTCAACGCAGGCAAATATTCACTGCACAGTGTTAGAGCAGTCCTACCGCTTGCTCCTTCCTTTTGAGAATAGGGCCCGTATGTATACCTAGCTTGTCCTTAAAGCAAATATTTTGAACCTGAATGTGCTCGTTTTGGGATAACCTAGATAAAAGCCTCCTGAAAACTTTAGTGTTTTTGGATTCCTTGAGCGCTTCAGCTACAGGTACTCACTAGAGAGTCTCCTGCTGCTGAGACACCCCCCGACTTCAGCCATGCTGCCGAGCAAAGGAAACCTCTTCACACTGTACCCATGTTTTTTTTTGATAGAGGGGCCTGAGCCTGTCAGTCACACAAGTTTTATGAAAACTGAGTTCAGCGTCATGGTAACTATTAACCTTTGCATAGATACACCTGAGGCAAATGTACCACGGAAATCTCATGTGAGCCCTCTGCACTTGGGCAGAACCTCATTCTAAAAGATGTAACATCATAAAACTGGTAAAATCTTTCAATAAGTTCAATTAATAGAAGCTTTTTTCTGGCAGAATTGAAATTTCAAAAATGGGTAGCTGTTGAGTCATAAATGGCAAGATCCGAAAAAGAGAGGAAATCTAAGGAATGAAGGTTTTTACAAAGACAAGCATATGCAGCAGAACAGGGCAAAGGTACAGTCTAACACTGTTTTGCAGTCCTATCATGCCACCAGCATCCTCATGTTGCTCGCAAGTATCACACAAACTGTTTGAGGATAATACAGCCTGTTCACTGAAAACCAGCAAGCACCATGCTGGAGGGCAGTGTGCTGGTGCCATCGAATACTAAGGGGGACTCTGGGCTGTCAGGTGCACCATAGCAGGGATGGATTTTTTTCATAGACACATTGCATGGTCATTTACACCCATGAAAAGTGAAATATATCACACTGGTATTCCAATTTAACGGTGTTTTTCACTCATTCTACAAAGGCGTAAATGATAAATCCTGTTGTAGGACAAATGAGAGAAATGAGCCCTTTGATGCCAGCTGCATTTAGGAAATGTGTTCCCGCTCACACTGAAGTTAGTGGCCCTCTGCTATTGACTCAGGAGCTCATACTGGTAAGGGCTCAAATCTTCCAACATCTTTGGAAGACTTGCTTCGTTAAGACTTTGGCTGACATCTGAGAAAGTTTGAAGCATTTTTGTGAGGTGCCAGAAGTGAGTGCTTTATTGCATTCTGAGCTTCTCACATAGATTTTCTCAGATCTGATATCTGCCGTTGTTTATAAAGCTCTGTTGGCATGTGTGGCATTCTGCAGGCTAATAAGAAGTCAAGAACCATGCTCTGAGGAGTTCATTTTCTAAAAATTGGCGTGTAATTTAATGAGTAAGGACAAAAGAAAACAAGATAAATAGAAAATTGCTCCTGGGAAAGTTCCACTGTTTATTTCTAATCGCAAAGAATGCAGATCATTTAGGCTGCTTCTGTTTCAAATTTGGTTCTTTTTTGAATGATCAGACATGCAAGAGAAAAAGTCATCAGACACAGTGACCAAAAGTTCCCTTAGGAAGGATGAAATAGAAGCTACAAAGGGAATAAAAAATTTTGGAACCAAACCCTCGTACTCTCCTGCCTCTCCTTTGTGCTGCCAAAGAAGAACAAACCAGGAGATTTCAAGGGCAAAGCTTTTTATTTCCTGAAAGGTCGGGTATCTTCAAGGTGATGCAAAACCCACCCACCGTTTGCTCCCACCTTTCCTGGGAGACGCAGCATGAAGTTGGGTTGCAGATTGTGCACGGAGCAGGGCTGCGGTGAGGAGGGCTGGGTCTAGTACGCACTCGGGTACCTTAGTGCAGCTGTAGGACCACCCTCAAACACCCTACAGAGAGTTTGGCCCTATAACCACCTAGGACCAGGGGAGCTGACACGTGGGTTACTCGTTTGCATCCTACTTGACATTTTTTCCATCCTCCTGCAACACAACCCAGCCTACATCTAGCAAACACATTCACATGCTCAAGTTGAAATAGACTTTAATTTTTCTCTGCCTTTGCACTTGATGTTGCCCCCACAGAAGGAGACACGAATTTCACTGGCAGTTATATTCTGAGTAACTCAATCAGTCCTGAAATACAGAACAGTGAGCATTGCATATTTTCTCTATAATCTCATTTATAATGCTTGTAGATTTTTTTTAAAAAGCTTCTTTTTTCTCTGGCAATTCTTTGCTGATCATTAGGTATAAATAGATTCTATTGATGCATGTAAAAGCCTGCTTCTTTTATAAACTACAGCTATCATTTTCTTTCAGAGTAAATGATGGGCAAGGAAAAGAACAAAAAGGCACATATGTTAGAGGTATGCAAGATAATGCTTAAACTACCAGTGAGGTTATCCTCACCTACCCTGATTCCAAATGCAAGAACACGGAATACAGCTAAATTACAGGCCAACAGCTTAACATATTTGGAAGCAAAAAAAAAAAAACCCAAACCAAAAAACGAAAAAAAAAGAAGCATCCAGAACAAATCCACCATCACAAGGTATTTCCAATATTCACATGGAAATCAATAGTAATAAGAGTATTTTAAATTATTTTTAAAAAATTCTGCCATGTCCCCCACAGAAGGGACATATACTAAATTTGATGTCTCAGGGAATTCTTAGGGAATTAAGTTTTCACTGTATATTTCTCAATAAAAATTGGTGGAAAGTGGTATAAATTATTTCAGCATGAAAGGAGAAAGCTGGGACTAAAGAAGCATTTTCTTTTCCTGGACTGTATATACTGTCCTGTTGTACATATAATTTGTCCATTTTGATACGAATATTTTTCCTTTCTGTACCGCTGTGTTACTTTTGTAAACAAGGCAATGGAGGAATTAAATTTGTCATCTTGACTTCAGCAAGAAACAAGTTAAATCTTCTTTTCAAGGTGGGAATTAAGTACATACATTCAGTTTAGTAAAACTAACATGAACGTGAATCAATAACATGCTGTGACTGAAGGTGCTGAAGGCATGCAAGTTCACAGCAAAACTGTATTAAAGAAAGCAAGATTAACTTACGGAATGGAGAAAATCACTAATGCAAGTCAATATTAGCTTTCAGTTAGCAAATGTAGCTTTTGCTACAAATTGTGAAGCTCTGTTATCTAGACTTAAAATAGAAAGAGCTAGTGAAGAGTGAATAAAAAGTTGCTGGTTACTTTTTTTTGCCATGTCCTAAAGGCAGTCTCTAGTTTTGAGCATAATGTGTTATCAACTGATTGTATATTATCTTCAGTTGGCCAGAAGCCTGATGACGAGATCACATTGGTCTTCACCGATGAATATAAAAGAAAGACTTTGGTCACGGTCAGACCCCAGTGTCTGTGTATCGGTACAAACTGCTCAGCTGTGATCTGCTGGGCAGCAGATTAAGAAACATCAAATGGCATGTTACAGGATAAAAGTGGGGCATGTACGTGTGTGTAATGAAAAAAATGAACTCCTCAGAAGTCATTTTGCATGGAAGTAAAGGCTACTGCTTCTCCACTCCTACCAGATTTGAGATCGATGACTCTCTCTAACCTGGTTTTTCCAATGGAGCAGAGGAGAGACATTCCTGTTACTGTGTCTGTTATGTTTCCCCCCAACCTGATTTGCAGACTGGCAGTCATAATGTCTCCCATTGCTGTTTATTAAATCTCAAAATCTGAAAAAATCTAGTTAAGGACACAGCCAAAATATCCCCAAGAAGGGTGTGGGGACAGGAGACATATGCCAGATTTTGTTGATAATGAGTTTTTAAAGCACATTTCTTGGTATAAAAATTCCATATGAAAAAAGAAGTTGCCATTTTTTCTTTTCTTGTTAGAGTCGAAATAGAGTGTTTGGAATATGCAAAACCTTGATATTGGATTTGCACCAGGAAATGAAGCCAGGGGATCTGGCCAGGGAATACGTGCTCTAAAAAATGGGCAAATCCAAGATGGCAGTGGCTGAGGGACAAAACACTGGAGATTTCAGGATTGTTGCAGTATGAAAGGGTCCATGAAATAAAATGAAACCCTGACAAGTGTTTTTTTAAACTCCAGCTCTGAAAACTTTCCAGAATACCCTTCTACTTTTGTCTGTTTTTCAAACAATTATAGGGCAAATTAAGGGAAAGTGCTGTTCTAGAGAAACGCATTTTTCAAACAGGGATGCTAATATTAAAATAATCCTAGTGTCAAGTTTGTAAGTCTGAAGATGCCCTTGTGAAACAGTGATATACTAAGTCATACCATCTATTATGTCTATAATCTGTCCTGTGTCCAACATTAGAAGAAGCAGGTGCATCCTCTCAAAGAGCTTCCATAGCTTGTTCTTTCTTTGCGTTTCTCAACACAATTTGTTTGCAGCAAACGTATATATTTGGGAATTTTACAAATAAATAACATGATAAAATAATTCCCATAAAGATGCTAGAAGCTACCATACAGGTTTCAAGAAACTGGTCAATACTGATTTATTCTTTCTTTACTTCCAAACAATAGCAGCATGGTCTCGAAATTAATTTGCACACTTGTTCTTTCTCTTACCAGCTGTTGCCCTTTTGGACCCCAACCAGCATACTGAAGCTTTGCGTTGCTGACCTCAGGGGGATACAAATTCTGGGGATCCCTGCAAAAAGAGAAAAATAAGTTTTCACCTTCAGAAATGTCCTTATTTAAGCTGGTGCGCACCTGTTTTGGAAATCCACCATGACCTCATAAGGCTTCTTTCAGCTGGAATCATCTTGTATTTAGTGCCAGATTTCAGCAGATTTTTTTACCATAAAGTAAGCACTATAAGACTAGCAACTGTTGGTAAGATCAAGTATCTAGCTGACAATTTCTGTTTCTTATTAATACAAAGTTAAACACATTAGTCCAACTGCTGACTTGTCTAAGCCTTAAGAATTAGTCAAGGGATGGTAAAGTAACTGTATTTATCAACACTGACAATGACCACAAAGGATAAACAGTAATTATAATTTTGAATCATACTGACACAAGAAAAACACAATTTCATCTTCTTCACCCCATGGCTTTTCTGCCTAATAAATTTCCTTTGAACATGACAGCAGAAAAGTTTAGCAACTGTTTAACAAGTGATATGCAGCCTGGCTTCGAAGGGAAAAGCTCCTATTAATACCAAATATCTCATTTTTTTAGAAGATAAAATCAAAATGCTTTTCTTGTTCTTTCATCCATTACGTTCATTTTGTAGCAGAATATCAGTGACACATAGCAAATGCAATATAGAAAAAGAAGGCTTTTTTGGTAAATGTCAGAGCAACATAATGTCATTTTATCACAGCACAGGCAGCATTGCCTTGACTGTATTTATACTCCGCATAAATAATTACATTACATATTCTGAAGTCACATTGATACCACTCTGTGCATAGTAATACTCTACAAACAAGGACACTAATAAAGGCTGTATACACTATGCCTCATTAGCAGGTCTCAAACTGTTTTAAAAAGTAAGGATATTATCATCACTGGTCTACAGATAGGAATAACAAGGCAATTCGAGGACAACATCACCCAAAACCAGAGGAAAGAGCCAAAGCCTGCCTAGCCTTTAAACAAAAGGCCTTCTCTACTTGTACAGAGTTTATTTCTTCATTAAAGGTAATACCTTCCAGACCATATTTTGAAAACAGAACAAAACTGAATGCAATAATTAGACACTAACTGAATTCTCTTTATTGTCTGTTTTGTGACCAGTGCTGTACCACAGTCATGCTGCAGCTCTGCTCTTCCAGGCAAGGTCTCCCTTGGCTGCACATTCCTGCTGCACTGAGGCTGTTTTAGCAAGTCCAAAGACAGCAGCAAGAGGACTGTGTAGAAGCTGACTTTGTGCAGTCTTTCCAATAGGAAAATAGCTACTTTTTCCTGTGAACTCCTCTTCCAAGGCCAGGCAGAATCAGGGCAGACCCTAAATGAGGACACTGATGCCTACATTTCCCGCCTTCCGTGTCTCCTGCAGTTGGAACACCAACTTCTGCTCTCCTGCTAGAAGGTACATATCAGTGGTTGTAAACCATAACCTATAATGTCTGCAAGGCCCCTGTGAGCAGATGGGATCCATTCGGAATGTGGAGGGGCAACAGTGGTTTGCTGAGCACCGACTGCTCAAGTGTGGAGGGTACCCAGATAGCTTTTGGCTTTATAGGCAAAGTGTCATCTACAACTGCTGCTGGTGGAATAAAATTATGTCATTTCTTCTCATGGTTTTTAACCAGCAGGTGTCTTTGTGGGTAGCCTAAACTCATTTTTGTAAGGTATGGATAAGAGAACAGGTAAGTGTCATACTGAACTCCCACTAACAACAGCCACAAAATTCCTGCTCCAGAAAGAACGATCCTACTACTTCTTCTAGGTATTTTCAAACTTGTGTGCATTAGCTACTTGGAAGTCAGCTGTTCCTGTTAAGAGTCAATGTCTTTTGTTAGCTATCTTGATCATCTCATCAGAAAGTAGCCTCTGATTGCAGGAGCAAGAGAGAAAACTAGTCAATCAAAACAAAGTCTCTTAAGAGAGAAAAAAAAGTACTTCATTATTTGCCAAATTAATTATGTAGATGTTCGTGTTTTTTCCTCATGTGAGAAAGGGAGCAAGATGTCATAAGTAGAGGGGGAAATATCACCCCCGAATAAACAGATTATACAATTCTAAGAATTCAAACCTGTAATGCTTCAGATAACACAGATGGAGCTAAGGGACAGACATACCAATTACAGCCAATAATTCAGACCAGAGACCAGACAAGTCCTGTCAGTTCTGCACACTGCATCATCTTTTAGAACAGGAAAACTCTAATGCAATGAGAAATTCTCCATAAACCAGCTTTGGTAGCTGGATACAGCAGAAGGAAGAGCCCTCCATTTGGTCAACCATGAAAGAGCTCTGTTGCAGACAAAAACATGAAATCATCTTCTCTTTCTCTGATATGGCCGAGGAAAAATAGGATTGCATCTCCTGAGTTCCTTCTTAAGTTGTTCAGAATGGCTGGGAAATTTCTTTTTTAGCAAAGTCTTGTTTGTTTGCCTTGAAACTTTTTGATAAATACACAGGTAAAAAGGTAGACTGATGGAATTCTGTATGGTCTGGAGACACCTGATTTACAAACCTAGTTACCATAAATTTCCTGTACACTCTGCACATTACAGCATGCACATCCAGGTTGTGATGTAGACCTCTGGAGGTAGGTGGTAGCCATCCATCCATCCTCATGCTGGGGTTTATTCTTTTCTATCATGGGCTGTAAATGCAGTCTAAGATCCTAGTTTCCCCTCACAAACACTCCTGAGAGATGGACATTTTCCTCTTAGTAGATTTTGGTTTGTTCCTCATCTCTTCTGAAGAGAATCCTCTTCCCTAGAGTAGCAACATTCTTTCCCTCACCTGCAGGAAACTTCAGTGTCACATGCAAGGGGATTGAGAAGACATCCCTCCTTGCCAAGCCTGATCTAGCAGGCTTCAGAGAAACTGCAGGAATGATCAGGAGAAGGGCTGTATTAGCAGTGGCCAAGGGAGAGCGGGCTGTCAACAAGTTTGAAGGTGACATGAAAATGGAGTTCTCTCCTACTTGTGAACACTACCATGAAGGACCAGATTCCCACATACTTACTTGGGTTACATCGGGCACACGGTCTGTGGTGGAATATGCATGGACTCCCTCACTGGCAACCCCAAGCAACCCCTTTACAAAACCATTATATTGCCTATAGAGAGAGGAGGAGGAGTTGTCTACACAGCTGCTCCAGGCTGGATGGCCACAACCCTCTACTGCTCCCCCCAGGAAAGCTCTTAGTGATCCTCAAACTGATAAACCCGTTTGGAGAGCAGCTGTCAAACACATTTTTGATTATCTCGTACTATTCTGGAACCTTAGCTCTCCTTGGTAAAAATCCCTTACAGGAGTCAGACCAAAGGCACACCTGTACCCCGGGAGCACTTGTCCAATTTCCAAGTGCAGCATAAATGGGGTCTCATGCTAGCCAGCTCCTTTTGGGAGGTATGTTATTGTTCATAAGCTATAGTCTCCCATAGCTACACCCTTGCTTTCTGCTCTGAAACAGCCTGCTTAAAATTCTTCTGTGTTTTTTCTGGGATCAATCAATATTATGGGTCATCTCAGCCTCTCCAAAGAGCCAGTGCTCCTCACAGACCCTCATAATTAGGGCTTGTTTGGAGCTGAGCCTTCCCCTTGTGAGCTCATTTGTGCAGGATACTGGCTCGGAAATGGGCAGTTCTGAAGGCAGCCAATATATCTCCTGTTACTGGTTTTCATGAAGAACTAGGTTCACTGCATCCTCACACCATTTTCACTATTTCCTTAAAGAAAAGAACCTTATTCTTGATTTCCAGCCAAAGAAATGGCAAGGACTCATTAAAGGGTTGCTGTTATTTGCTTCATCTCTTAAAATGATTGATTTTAAAGCCTGGGAAAGAAAGGAATAATAATTTTTTTTTATGCCAGACAAAAGATGGAACAGGTGCTGTATAAACTCTTCTGCATTAAGACAACACTGTCTGGAGCTGAGGTTGTTAAATTGCTGCAGACACAGACATGGTTTCAGCACAACAGTTAAAAAACATTACGGACACTGTAAATTGTGGAATTTACTCATTTAGATGCAGCTTCCTGCCAAAAAGTCTCCCCTCAAATTTTCCGAATAAGGAAAATTCCTGAGAGCAATTAGTTTGCTGTCTGCCAAATAATTTTTGCTCATAATTTAGATCAGAACATCTATGCAGAATAAAACAAACTAATCAATTGTATCATATTGCCTGGTTTTGACCTTAAAAAATACCGTCATTTATGAGGAAATAGTTTTAAAGAGAATGTATTGTTTTTGCTGAAATTTTTACATCTATTTGTTCCCTCTTCTGACATTTTCGTCTATTCCAAAGAAGACCAGTTTCCCTCAGAGACTTCATGGCACCGAGTCTCTGCCTGACCACAACCATGACAAACAGTTCTACACTAAGTTCTTCAAAAGCAACTTAAGAAACAATTGATATTTTCCACTGTAATTGAGGGACAGGCTCCATTTACTTCAAGAAAAATATTTTGCAATGCCAGACTGAAAAAGTCTGAAACTGAAACAGCAGTCAAAGTCTGGGATATAGCATAGGCTATTCTTCTAGAGTCTGTTTTAATAACTTTTAATTTTAATTTTAATTTTAAATACAGAACAATAGGATTTGTATGGAAATTTTTTGCACATGCTGCCAATGTGAACAAAAATGCAACAATTAGCACCAAAGGCTGCTCTGACATGTCCATCCTCTAAACAAATAACCAGAACTATGTATGTGAGCTGGAATGAGGTCTTAAGGAAAACTTTGAACCCCCTTGTTTAAACAAGCCACAATTTTGGAAACTGTAGAACGTATATAATGATTAAAGTAGTACGTGCAAAGAAGTTGAAGAAATGAAGATTGTTAATAAAAAATTTGAGGAAGGCAGAAATATCCCCTCCTATTATTTGCTTCACACCAGCACTGAATATTTTGAAAGACAACAGGCCTAAGCACATCAGCTCACAGTACTTTAAGACTTTTTTGTGGTTAACTATTAAAAATTATCTATCTATCTAAACTATCTGTCTCCACACGAGAACTTGGGGTCTTCACATCTACTTCTAAGAGCATAAAATCAGACAGCGGCTTAGACAGATTTATTCTTCCTTAGAAAGAAGGAAAGAAAAAAGAAATAAAAATCACTGTGTAGAGAAGAGATCTGGAATGGTTATAAAGAACTGGAAACTCTGTAATATTTAAGAATTTTTGATGCGTTATGAAAAAGAAGTGCACTGGAGAAAATTTTTAAAAAGAAACAAAAATATGTAAAACACATGTGTTCATAAATGTACAAAGCATCATAGATAAGGACTTGGAGAAAGAGGGAAAGATTTCCAAGAAGCAGGATTGGCATTTCTTGAGAAGCAAAACCACATTCTTAAACAATTAAATGACTTGTTTACTTCAGTATTCACCAAGGAGAAGAGGAGGCAGGTGCCATTAAGAAAATTGCTTCCCAGGAGATAGACAGCCCTGCAGAGACTCGCAGTGAGACAGAATAAAATATAATACAAATGGGAATCAAAGACTTGCCAGAACAGATAATCAAGAAATCAGACTGTCAGAAGATGCAACTAAAAGAATCCTCCTGGAACTCTAATAAAAGTGCTTAAATAGATGGGGAAGCCTCTTCCATTCATCTAGGCTCGTCCGCTATTAAATATTTAATGCACATACGCACACATACACATATTTTCCTTGCAGCACTTTTCAGTGAACAAAGGTAGAAGGAGGTAATGAAAGCAATTTGAACTTATTGATTTCAACTGCAGATAGAACATCAGATCATTCAGTTGTTCTTAAAATCAACTGAGGTCACCAATCATTTTGTCCAAGTTGAATGAATTCTATGGATTTAGAGCATAAAAGACAAAAAGCAAGAGAATCCAAAACATTTGTCCCTAATTTGGTGATCCAGTCAGATTCAAGCCAACAATACGAGCTCAGAGGTCTTTTTGACAGACCTGTGTCTGTAAAGCATACATCAACGTAATATTTGGTCATAGACCAGCAAAATATTGCGCAATACCAATACCACTTTAAAATCAATCACTTCTCAGAAAAGGAGCCACCGACTTCCATTGGGAATTACGTAAAATGATGGCACAAGCTTGCCTTTCTAGTGAAGGTCTCCAATCTACAAAAACTGATTTAATGATGCAGTGGAGGCTTGTACATGGGCAGGAGTCACAGTAATGCATGTTGGAGGACTGCAAGGCATTGATCAAAATCTCTAGATTTTCATGAGTAAGCGAACAGTGGAAATGGTATTTAGATACTGGTAGCATTATTTTAAAAATGGTGACATTATCATGTTTCTCATGTGACCCCTCTAAATCATAGATGACAGACTGAATTTTTACTGAATTTTTTTTAAACAACTTTTGTTCCTGGAGTCATATTTTTCCCCCTAAAGAGACAATGAGAGGTGATAGCATTCAGGTGATAAACACAACCACTTAAAAGTAATTTTCTCTTACTTGTATGTTTTTCTCTTATTCTATAGAGGTTTCTCAGCCATCTCTGATTTCAGAGCTACTCAAGACACGAGTTAAGTCATTAGATTTATCAGGATTTGAAGACTATTTATCTACAACAGAAGCATGGAAAAGAGAAAAACTTAATATCTGAATGTTGTGAAGAAGTCTAGTCAGAATTAGAGCTATCCATAGATCAGCTATCCAAAATATGGGCAAAAAAATACAGGTTAAAGAGAAAAAAAACAGTAAGCTCTGAGATGTTTAAGAATGAACCGGGAAGATCTGAACAATAATGGGCCCGGGATGAAAGTACGTGGCTCTTCAGAGAGACTTTGCCAGTCTCCAGGAAAGGATGTTTGTGATGAAACCTTGGCATTTTCCACCCAGCTGACCTTGTTTGACTTCAAAACCCTAATAAAAATATAGCATGATGATGTGATGACTGCAGAGAGCAATATGGAATTATTAGTACATAAAATGAGATACAGCTGTGATCTCCTACTACCAGAGCCAGCAGAAGTGCCTCATTACAACATGACTTCACTGGATGATAGGTCACACTTTTAATTGGTGCAAGAGATTGATTCTTGGGTTTGTGCTCTAAACTAATCTGACAGTTTGTTCACTGAGTTTCAGACAAAAACCAGAATGACCCAGTATTCTTTCTATCTTTTTGAAAACTAAGAGTCTGTGACAAAATCTTATTTCTTCTCATGTCATCAGAATAAGGATATCTTGGAGGTTTGTGCCTAGGTTCTCTGGAATATTGAAAAAAAATACTCTTTTAAACCGCTTTTCCCCACACAGACCAAGTCCTCATCAGTTAAAATAAACAACACATACACTTAGTAGAGCCATATTTCCGTTTCTTATTGAGAGTGATAGAATCGCTTTTAAGCAATATCACAATTAGCCTGATTTCAGATATAGTTTATAAGTGGATTGTAAAATACTCTCTATTTTTAAAGGACCAAAATACCATCCTAAGCCTACAGTTCTGCCCCACAACAGAGGTGTATAAATCTCAAGTACACATGCAAGAGGAAATGCTTGTGTTTGAAATGGGGTGTAACTTTAGCCTCTACAACTCTGCATATCGAAAGTAATTTCATTCCTCTGTCTCCTTCTCGTGTGTGACATGGGAAAGTAACCTTTTCTACTCCTGTCTTATCTCCTCAAATTTGTAGTGGAGCATTCAATAAATGGAGGGCTAGGGTAAGAGGTGAAGAGACATCAGGGCCGGTATGACACAGTTTGGGCTATCAGTCTGGGCTTGCATCACCTTTGCCATAGACTTCCTCAGTGTTTATTGTATCAGGGAAAGCCGTGGCTGTAGCATCCTTTCTCCACCCAAAAGTCCGTTCTTGCATTTGCTAAATTTCCTTCTTTCCCTCTTCCCCATATGTTCTGAGCTTGCCAAGCAGGCAGGGTGCCTATTTTGGGATAAGAAGAGATTTTCAGCCTATTAAATTTGGTTAGTGCCTACCTGTGATATGGCCACAGAACCAGGCAGCAAGGACAAAAGGGAGCCCTGGGACACTGCTGAGGTGCACAAATGCTGTGGCACAGACCGCTAGATACTCCTCAGAGGTGGGGCACAGAACACTATATAGTCCTCAGTGACTGGGCACAGGTCCCTGTATAGCCCTCACTCTATAACCTGAGCCCAAGCCTCATTAAATCCCACCATGGCGAGGAGGTGCCCATAATCTTGCAGATTTGCATCCTCAAAACTGGCTTTTTTGCAGGTGACAGCAAAAAAATTATTCTGTGTATTGTAACATGCAGCACACATTCTTTGTGCTGTGTAACCAAATAAAAATGCACTGAGAGTTTAAGTAGGCTGAAAGAGTTTATCATCCAACCACAGCAACAAATAATCAAGGCCCAGGCTGCAGGGTGTCTCCACAGCCCAACAGCAGCAGAGGAAAACCAGCCCCCTGGGGAAATGCATGTTTCTTGTTCCTATTTTCATGGAAATCCTCCCAGAACTTCAAACATTAGGATAAAAAATGCAACCAAATCAAAAAAATACCAATCCCCATTATGAAAATCCCATCTACAGAATAATTTTCATTTATTTCTGGGAAGGTGGTGCATGGAAATAGCAATTGTACAGGTTTCAAAAATCTGGTTAGTTGCCTATTTGGGGCTGTGCAATTGCACTATAATTTTATACATTTTATTTCATCCACCCTTATTTCCCTTTTCTGTAAAACTCTATGTACTAACTCAACCTTGTTGAGTATGAATAAGGAGGAAAACCCATGTCAATGTGCCAAGTTTTGGCAGTGGTCAGTGTTGGGAAGTGCATGTACCCTGCGGCAGTGTCTGCGGTTTGGAGGCCGACCACAGCCCGGGGACCAGAGGATGGTCATTTGCACCGAGACACATGAACAGTTCCAAACCCAGATGAGTTTCTCACCAGCAAAGCACATTTTATTCAGGAACGCCTCCATTTCAGGGAGTGCTGCTTCAGACAAACACTACGGGAGAGTTTGCTTCAAACCTTTTCTCTTTCCTTTTTTTTTTCCTGATGAGCCATAAGCTGTTGACCTTTTCTGTAACATAACAAGGTTGGTCGCTCGGCTTTTCTCTGCTAAACTGCTAACGTCTGAATCTAACTATTAATTACCCAAGATCTTTTTTTTTTTAGTCTCAGCAGTCATTACTCTAATTCTTAATATCAAATCCTCCCATCAGGGGACTATTCCTTATTATTATCGCTATATATGGTTTCTAAGGTGTCCACCCACATCACAGCTGACTCTGGAAGAGAGAAGCATGTGGTAAGAATTGCTTTGCCTACACAGGAAAGGAACATTTCACATTAAAAATGCTATGCAGTGACCAAGATGGGTGAGCAAACGGCAAATCCCCTGGGGAAATGATACGGTATTGAGCTGCTGAAGTGGATTTCCTCCCACCAGCACAGCCAAGAGTCCTGACTGAACTACTCGCCGAGGCTGAACTGCTTTCAACCTGCCACTGCTTGGAAGTGAGTGATGCTCAAATAACAGCTTTGCTTAATAAAATGCTGGGTCTTTCTTGTTAAAGAGGTACAAAATGCATTCGCAAGCAATAAGCTGGTATGTGATTAAACCACTGTTCCAGTGATTTACAGAGTGCTTAATTCTGATGATTATGAAAAGCAAGAAGCCCAACAGCTCCATCAGAGTTTGAGCCAAATGCCTGTAAACTCAACTGAAAGATTCCTATCCACTGCAGAGGATTTAAGGTCAGGCTCCACAATTAAGCTATCAAGTTTAACTATTCCAAGGGCCAGCCTTCCGTTGTCAGAATGCAGCTGGAAAAGCATATCACATCATGAGGGTGTTGTTATTTATAGTCTGGCATAAGAGGCACCACACTATGCAGCAGAGGTGCCTTAATTAACTATATGATCTAGCTCAAAAAGACAATAAAAACTATGGAATGATAATTGGTAAAAAGGGAGGAGAGAGAAGCAGTAGCAATAGCAGATTCTTCACAAACTACAGAATACATTTTTCTGCTTATTTAACCAATTTCACTTTGTTATTTGGTTTTACATACCTTTTTATGAGGTTTTATTTCAACCTCTACATGTCGTTGTTGGGGAAAAATATTCAGCTGCTCTACGTAGAATTTAATTAGCTGGAAAGAGACTATTAATTAAAGTGTTTTTTCCTCTTAAAATAAAATGTGGGCTCTAGTACAAGATTATAACTGTTAAGGAGTGAAATTGTGCAGCACTCTCTACAGTAATAATCACATATTGCCTCTGTCGGGTAAGCAAGATTTCTCTCCTTGCTTTGCAGATGGGCACATTGAGGCACGGGAAGTCTCTCTAATGCTACAGAGAAGGGGCGTAACAGGCCAGAACAAAAAAAAAAATAGAACAGTCTTGGTCAAACTGACAGATGCCTGCAGCAGATCCAGTTCCCTGAATTTTTTTAACCATGTTTTTAAATAATGAAACACATTTTCCTTTAATTGTGAACATGGAAATGGGAGCAAGCGCAAGAAAAATCTTGTTGTCTTTCAAAATATTGTACAATAGAATATGTACAAATCTGATAAATGTTTCTTTAATTAACTTTAATCTCTTGTCTGCAGTAGCTTGTGTAAAAGAAGGAGACGGGAACATTAGTGAGAGCTCTGCAGGGAGATCTACAGACATCACTTTGAAAATTTACTCTCAGTGAAGCACGGGCTCAGTTCCTCCTCCTGTTATCACTTCTGTGGATCTCCAGTGCTTATTTTGCACTCACTCTACTCATGGGACTTCTCTTGAAGTTACTGGGAGTTCAGTGCTGGACACGTGTGCAGTATTTTACAAACAGGAAGAGCTGAACTCAGCTCAGTGATTGCTCCTGCGATCTACTTACCATGTTTCTCTGACTACACTGTACAAATCTGGGCAGAAATATGGATTCTGCTTAGGAGTAACTGTGTACAAATCCCTCCTCCCCACACAAAATTAACGAGGAGTGGGAATAACTGCTGATTTTCTCACTGATCCCTGTTAGTGTATTTGGAAGCTCCCATTGACCTGCCAGGCTGGATGTGCTAGTACCGTGCTGAGAGCTCATACAAAAGGGGTCAGCACTAATCCCTGCTGCTTAGCTGTGCTCAGAGGCAAATGGTTCGTGCTGGGCCTCATTTCTGCTGGCCACAGCAAGAAGTTAAAGACTGAGGTACCCCCTTGGATACCAATCCAAAATTAGCTCTCACATAGGACCTGCAGTGCCAGATCAAGCCAGCGTTCCAGCAGCACACACTACCATGAAATGACCTTAACACTGATGAGGGAAATCCTGCAACAAGGTTAGGTGAACAGTCTGGTCAGTCATGGTCTGACCAAGAAAACCCTGGACAAACTAACCTTTTTCCCTTATTCCAGTGAAGGAATGTGAATGACTAAGATCATCCATATTGGACTCCATAGGAGCAACATTATTAAAACTCACAAAAAAATAAAACAATTTTCAGTGGCCGGATTTCATAAGTAGGTTGTTGCCTACAATATATTGCTAATTTTTAACTTTCTAAAGTTAGGAAAAATAATGTCAAGACATAAATGCATATGGTATTTGTGTCCCAGTTTTTCCCCAGCACCTTGCACGAGAGCTCCCTGTTCCACATCTCGACCTGCAGATGCTATCGCAGTGCCTATAAATTACAACTAGCTGGCAATTACAGTGTGGCAAGTGCAACTGTGGGGTTACGAGAGGAGCTTTGCAGAAATGTTTATAATGCAGACAGCTGCAGGCAGTTATCGGCAGATATATCTGCAAAGCAGCCCCGTTCAGAGGAAAGCAGATGGGACGGTGCGGAGATGCTCAGCCCAGGGCCCAGGAGCAGCCAGCACAGAGGCGGTTCCACTAGATGGCACCCGGCGCCAGCAGCTCATTTTTGGGTGAACAGCAGGAGAAATCGGGGTGACATGCAGGAAAGTCGAAGTGAACATAACCTCCCCACACACCTCAGCCCAGGAAAACAAGAACTTAGAAAACAAGATCTTAGCCGGCTCCCCCTGTGAAAAGCGAAAACCACGGGCCATTGAAAACAGAAGGCAAATGTGGCCAAAAACAGTAGGGGTTTCTACCCTGAGTTTACCAAGAGGCTGTGGGAAGGCAGAAATAACAAAAAGAAGAAATTAAATCTGTGCAGTAAATATCCCTGCAGGAATCTTTCTTCTACCTCAGGCTGATTTTTATTTTTAAAGAAGATCCTTTGAGAATGAAGATCTCATTGGTATATATTAGTTGCCCTATAGAGAGTCAAATTGTGCTGCTACTCCTTATGTGGTGAATTTACTTCCACAACAGCTCTCATGGAAAAATGATGCAATCCTGCACCCTGTAAAAACCACCATTTGTGAGCATATGTGTTAAGGACCTGCCCAAATTGCCTTGCCAAATTTATGGAGAGCTCGGAATGAAATCTGGAACACTGGTGCAAGCCCCTTTCGACTTCAGACACAGCCTGCATCTGGAGGGTCTGCAGAACATGGTGAAAATTACTAGAAATTTCCCTTTAAAAAGCAAATTATGCTGGCAGATTAAAGTCCTGTTGTTTAAAAAGTGATGCCACAGATTAGAAATTGACTTCCTTACTAGTCAGCCTCAGCAGGGGTGCAGCAAGGGCATGAGTGGGTACAAAGCTTAAAGCGTCTGGCCTTCCTGCTGAGGTGGATCATAGCTGAGGAGGAGGAACAGGGAAGAAAGAGCATGGGGAAAGTCGTGCTGTCCTGTTTCCAGGAGCGAGTGTCTAAAGAGCAGGAGGGATATAGCGGAGGAGAGTGAGTTTGTTTGCCAGCTGTCACTGCCTCGACTGCTTGGACGTAGCGCTGGCACACACCGACGCGGTGTAAAGCTGGTGCCTGCTTGTGGAAAAGGACTAATGCATGAAAAGAGTTTGTAGAAATGGCAAAGGGGTTGTTGTTCAGTGTCAAGGGCTTTTGTCACTCTTGTTACCGTCAGGTGGAAGGTAAGGATGCTGCCTGTGGGTTGTAAATTTTGTCGTCACCAAGGGACCTGAAACGTCAAACTAAACTGAACCTTGTGCTGTGTCAGTGTGCTTGGGCCTGCCCTCAACAACCTTCATCCACACATGTCCATCAGAGCAATATTACTGTGTTAAATATGAAAATGATGACGAGATTTTTATCCCTTCATCCAACAGAGGCTCCAATTTCAGTTGATGTATTTCCTCACCTGCTACATCACATTCGTCCGCTACGCTTGTCCTCTCTCTTCACATAACACCCTAAAATATAGGCAGAGCTCCAAAGGAAAGATAAATGTCCATGTTCCAGGGAAAGGAACCCACCACTCTTTCCACCACGCACATGTACTATGATCACCCAGAAGATCAATGTGAAAGTTACTGTACAATATGGAGTGCAATGTCTGTACACGTACCTACAGCTGAAACCATTTTGTAAGCCACACCTGTACCAAGATGAAATGGGCCAATCCTTCCAACCCTCCTCCCATCAGTGATTGCCTGATCCGTCACTATGTCATGCAGTGGAGACACCAATGCCTGACACACCTGTGGGCGTTCTGGCACCCCTCTCACTTTCCAGATCTTCCCCTTATACTAGACACTTCTCTGACACACCCAACCCTCCGACTGCCTGCACCATTACTCAACCAAACACAGAGAGCAAGGTCAAACACAGCTGAGTGCACGATACAGTTGAAGCTTGGGGGGACAAGAAGCTGGTTGTCAGGGACCAAGGAAGATCATGCAGTAGGAGCAAACTGCCTGGACCACTGTATTGTTAATTTTTAGCATTTCTAACACATACTATGCATGATGCTTCTATATTTTTCCACCTTTGTTTTGTCTGGAGTAGAACCGTGCTGTCAGTCAAGTGCTTTTGCTCTTAGCCAGATCTTCTGCAGATACAAAAGCTTATGTGCTCATGCTGTGTGTTTATCCTGTTGCTCAACACCCTTTCAGCCTGCAAGCTAATTCCAGATATATTGTCAGAAAAATGGAGTTTTCAAAAGTTAAATAAATCTGGTAAATTCCTGGGGAAAAAAAAAATCAAAAACAAAGACCAGATTGAGGCAGGGTCTGACAGACACTAAAGAAGTCTGGAGGGTGTCACACTGGGACACCAGAGCTTTGACATGGATGATGGTGAAGCATCTCCTAATTACCATGTACAAACTGTACATGGAAACATCTTAACCTCAAGCTCATGATTTTTTGTGATGAGTCAATCACAAGACACAAGCTGTAGGGAAGCAGGCTTCACAAGCTCCAGGGCTCACAGATTTTAAAACATGTATGTCTCTAGTACATATTTTTTTGTACAAAGTATTGTTTCTCCATTGCCAGGTAGAAGCCAAAGAAAGTTATTTCAGCTTTTGTTGTTGTTGCTGTTTGGGGTTTCTTTGGGTTGTTTTTTGTTTTTTCCTGTTGTTTTTTTTTTTTTGTGTGTGTGTAGACAAGTGTGCTGAGACAAATCCTTGAGGAACACCTGAATGTAACTAGTATTTTTATGGGGAAAAAAATGCTGACAGTTGTGTTTATATATTGCCATTGAATCTGTACTTCTCTATTGTTAAACCCACTGGTTACTGTACCAAAGAAACTTGATTGGAAAGAGAGCATGAGCCTCAAAATTGTAGGTGTTGCAATGTCTGACTTTCAGGACTTTTGGCGTTAAACCATCATTCCTGTGTTAAACAGTGAGGTCCCCTGAAGACAGCCCAGTGGGAAGGCTGCTGATCCACTGTACGCAGGCATAGCGGAGCTGCCTGCAAAAAGCTGTAGGAAACACCAAGCACACAGGCATGGCCAGGATCCTGCCTTCTCTTGGGGCAGGCACCAGGCCCATGGATGCAGAAATCAACAGGACTTTAGGAGCTGTCCTGGTTTTTTCCAAAGTCAGAGGCACAGTAATCCATTTAATACGGTGGTATGGGTGAGAGAGAGTGCATAGAAACTGAAAGGGACGGATCAGTCTGGATATAAGGAGAAACTTTCTCCCCGTGAGGGCAGTCAAGCAGTAAGACAGGTTGCCCAGCGAGGTTGCAAGGTTTCAAATCCCAACTGGATAAATCTCTGAGTAACCTGCTTTGGGCAGGAGGTTGGACCTTGGAAGAGCCTTTCCAGCCTGAGTTATCTGGTGATCCTATGCTCACCCTATGTATAAACCAGGCAGATTTTTTTAAACTTTGAAGGTTTTACCAGATATTAGAATGATCCAAAACATCAAATATCTATTTAGACATACTGTATAGAAATGACAAGTCAGTGAGGAAGCACAGTGAATACTGAAATTGTATGTTTTATAACCAGAGTCATGTGCAGTGTTCTACAGAAATGGCAGAGCACAACTGTATTGTCCCTTTTTACTCTTTCCACACAATTATCCCAATACAATACTTAAAACATACAACCTGGCATCAACTTCCAAGCTTTTAGCTTTGTATTTACTGACATTTATCTGAGGAATTTTGTTGTGCAAGCTATGCATTTCCACTGGTGCTATGGAAATGTCATTCTGAAACACCATGTATCATCATATGCCTACATGTGTCTTATTGGTATGGTGACATCCCAATCCTGACCAGCTGGGCCAGTCCTTAAAGTATATTAAAAAAAAAAGGTATCTTTTAAGGGAAAAGCAGGTAGAAACTATGGGCTAAACACTTGAGAAACAAGACAGGTGAGATGAGCTGCAGGGTGATGGACTTGGAGCCACAGGTAACCTGCAGCACCATAACAACAAATCTTAGAAAGGGGGATTTAAAAAACTGTAACAACTCAAAGCTAAAGAAGGGTCCCCTCCGGCTAACTAATGCCTATTTTAAACACTGAGCCTACCTCAGGACCTTCAGTAGATAGGGCGACCTAAATGAAGAGGCATTGTGTGATGGAAATTCATTACTTGTGATGATACATAACCTTTCATGCTATGTGCTTTAGGTAAAGCAATATGCTTTCATCGAGTTTAGAAACGCTGTGTAAAGCCTATGTGGCATTCCTGTTTGTCTGCACTTATGTCAGACTCTCTGAAAAGGTAAATTATAAACCTGAATGTTCATAGCTTCAGTATAATTATGAGTGAATATATCTAAGTAGCATTGGGATCCTGTGAACAGACTACTGGTTGATCTGCCTTCGGATGGGATGCAAAAGAGAGCATTTGTATCAAGGGACTCTGTCAAGAGACTCAAACCTGAAGAGCAATGCCTCAATTTTGACCAAATTTAAGGGACTAAACATCCCTGGATTGATCCTCTGACTGTGCTCTGGTGGGTGGCCAACCACAGCTCTCAGCCAGACACCAACACATCTACATTCTAGCCAAAAAATTGAAAACTGGAATATGAAATTCATGTAGTCTGACTCTCTGGTGAAGCTGAATACTGTTTCCAGACTATGTCGTCTTTTGTCCAACATACAGCTCAGTGGACGTTGCAGCTGAATGCCAGGCCATTGCAAAAGGCTGTCACAGGAAACCATTTGCCATGATACTCTTTATTTTGCAGAATTCTTAATGGCTGAGTTTTAAAATGAAGACATTGAAAAATTGCTTACCCATGAGGTATTTTGCTGAGGACATAATATGCCGTATATGAATGCTGATACACCTGCAAAATGAAATTAAGGAAAAAAAAACAAAACAAAAATAGAGATTAGTAATTGTCGCCTGTGTTAATAGGGCTCTTTTTCTGCAAAAACAATCTAGCATTTATGGCTAGGGAGCTCTTATAAACACTTCAAAATCTGTGGTAGAAAAGAACAATACATTAATTCATCTATTGCTGTTGTGCGTTCTTTTCATTTTGCACTTTATTACAGTGTTTGGCAAATCATATACATCCAGATGCTCTCTGTCGTTACCATGACTACCAGGTCTTTGATTAAACTGGTCTCTGCAAGAGCTAAATATAGAACAATCATTAATGAGGACACCTTGGTCAGCTGGAGGCATTTTCCATCATTATAACTAGACACAACAGGGATATAATACATATTTTCTTTGTTTTAGTCCCACTTAAATAAAACAGGGAGTGATTTTGGGTGATCTCAGAGTGGGCTGTAAGACCCTGTCAGTCAGAAAATAAAACCTTATTGACTTAGGGTTTGAAGCTGACCTCATGTTTGTTTGACCTGACAAGCTGCATCTTCATATCAGTTTGCACTCTCTGGGCCTTGGGGAGGAGCTTGCCAGTTAGCACACCACGTCATCCCAGAAGGGAGAGTTTATTACTTATTTTCTAAGTAGTAAATAATAATGCCAGAGTCAAGGTCAGCGATTTAAGAGTCGGTGATTTTACGCTAGTCACAATGCAACCCCTAACAGTGATCTGTGGTTGCCCAAGGTGAGCAACATTGAGCAACACAAGAGTCAGGGCACTAGTGTGAAAGGTCTTAACATGAATGACTTTATACACATTTATACAGGCACTCACTTTTGCAATTCTGTCCTGTTACAGTATGCTACTAAGTAAATAAATACGTAAGTCTCCTAACAATAATTTCATTTGACTTCTACTTAAGTCTTTAAGCCACTTGCTCTCCAGTAGCTCTCACAAAGCATCCTGCCCCAGAGGACGAAGGACAAACTTCTCAAATACCTGTTTCACCAATCAAATTTGTCTGATCAAAGCTACATTTTTTAGCTACCTCCAGTTATGCACAACATTTTTTTTGTCCAAGAAACCATGAGATGCCCTGGATGGTGCTGCCAGCCTCACCAGCAATCATCCCAAGCTCCTTGCTAGCACCACAGACAAGTAAGGATGGCTTACTACCCACTACTCTTGAGGGGAGGCCTGTATAGTGGCGTCTAACAGGTTTACATCTTTTTGAGGCTCAGTAGAGGGGCAGATGAACACAAGACTCTTTAATATCCTATGGATATTAACACAGACTTCTCTGTTACAATTTGAATCCAAACACCGAATCCTTACAGTACTTTATGAATCTCTGAAAAAAAAACTGCCACAAGAGCACAGAGTTGAAAGCACTAGATTTCTGCCTATAAAATGCAGAGGCTGATGCCACACTCATGTGATTCCCTTCTTCCCCTGTGCAATTCAATCCCTTCATTACAAGCACATCATCAGGTTACATCCCAAAATCATATCTCCTTTTAGGCATTCAGATACATAAAGACTCTGCCAGCAAGGTGAGCCTCTAATGTATGGTTGTCAGGGAAGGTCCAGGTGTACAAGCAAATTCAATGAAAGATAGCATTTATTTTAGTACAGGTGTCCTTTGTAGATCCACCTGTTTCAGATGATGTCAAATAAATTACCATTATCTCATCTACCTTCATAATACCAAAGAGCTCTTGAATATTATGGTGCTGATATTGCAGACCTGGCTGATGCATGTGGCTTTATATTTTATTCCAGCCATGCTGAAGTTCTAAAACTGCTAAAATTCCTTAAAAAGAATGCACTGGAAGACTAAATTTGTCTACATAGATGAAAAGAAAAAAAACATTGTCAATAAATATTGAGCAATTTTTGTCTTCAAATATCCTGGCAGTAGAACGTGGAGAATGATGTAGACATATAAAATGGGATCTGGGCAAGGACTGGTGTTCAAGTTCACAAGCCATGCTGTGAATGCACCAGAAGACTAAATTTGTCTACAGAGATGAAAAAACAAATAATACATTGTCAATAAATATTGAGCAATTTTTATCTTCAAATATCCTGGCAGTAGGATGTGGAAAATGATGCAGACATATAAAATAGGATCTGGGCAAGGAGTGCTGTTCAAGTTCACAAGCCATGCTGTGTTGTTAGCTATCAGAGGCAGAGGCAAAAGCCAGTCCCAAAATGAGTATGAACAGATGTCTTTGGGAGAAAACAGATAACTGTAGCAGGCTGAAGGGAAAAGAAACGGCCGGGGGGTTTTGAGCAGGACATCTGCTGATGATCCTGCTTGTGGTACAGAGTTCCCACAGCCTTGCTAGAGAGTTTAGAGCTGTCTTGGAGCCATTAATGGCTGCACGTGCAGCCCAAAAGTCCTTCTCATACCTACTATTTCAAACTTGTTTGGAAAACACACTGAAAAAACCCTCCTAAGCAGACAGGAATACAAGACAGACATCACAGTGTCTTTCTGAGAAATGAAATGACTGCCTTCCTCTTAGGTATGTAAGCCAAATGAAGTTAGTTTAACCTTTCGAGGGAATGACTGTGTCTCCTTAACATCTCAACTAAAATTTCTGCTTAGATCAAGCTGAGTTACACTGTTCACTTACCACAAGGAAAAACCCACACCAGGGAAAAGTACAGAAAAGAGCATTCTTCTGAAATCCAAAGCTAAGCCTCAGAGACCGGACAGTGCTTAAAAGTTACTATTCATTTCAATTAACCTCTCTGTTTCTGAGGTTTAGCCAACAAAAATAACTGTATTAACTCCATGTGTTCCCCATCTCTATCTGAGGGTTGTGGTAAAAGCCATTGCGCTGATTTGGTGCTCTTACACCTGATTTTCGGCTAGATCCTGGAAGCATGCAGTCTCTCTTGGTAGAGAGTCATATTTGAAGGTAGAAGAGTTTTTGGCAGCCGTTTTGCTCTGTAGACCCTGTGTGCCAAGTCATTCTGCCAACATAAGTTAGAGCAGGTTTGGGACTGCTCTGAAGAGTTCTAGGGATTACTAAAATCGGGTCACAAAATCTCCCATGCCAGCTGTGACCTGTAACAGCCATTATACTGAAATCACTGTGCCAGAAACTGTCTCCCCCGCGCTTCTCTTCCCAGGTCCCAGCTCAGATCTTGCTTACATTCAATCTACATTATGTTCTGCAACATGTGCATGTTTACACTGATATCACAACAGATCTAAGACACAGACCTCTCTGTTTCCACTCAAGTCTTTGAAGGGCAACTATCTCTCTCAGAAAAATACAGGACGAATTGTATAGGACAACACTTTGTTGTGAAGCCACTGACTTCATTTTGTGTAATCAACAAAAGAAACCTGGACCTGACCAGATGACAGCAGAAGACCATACATCTAGGCAGGCGCAATTCAGGAGGTTCCTACAGAGCATCGATGATAACTTTCTGATGCAAGTGGTGGAGGAACCTACAAGGAAAGGTGCTCTGCTGGACCTTGTATTAACAAACAAGGAGGGACTGGTGGAGGATGTGAAGGTCGGAGGTAGACTCGGCTGCAGCGACCATGAAATTGTCGAGTTCAGGATCCTGCGTGGAGGAAGCAGGGCGATAAGC
>Ga0065711_1029170_pt1 | contig 37285 bp, 23 predicted proteins | sample Hoacrofraction12_FD_59098 | JGI IMG/M metagenome (GOLD analysis project Ga0065711, IMG submission 59098) | Hoatzin crop microbial communities from Cojedes, Venezuela - Epithelial fraction 12 v2 (version 2) | ecosystem: Host-associated > Birds > Digestive system > Esophagus > Crop | place...
GTGGAGCTTGCTGTAGGTGACCCTGCTTTGGCAGGAGGGTTGGACTAGATGACCCACAGAGGTCCCTTCCAACCCCTACTATTCTGTGATTCTGTGATTCTGTGAATCTGCCTCCGTCAGGCTTGCCACTTCACAATTTTCACTTATCAAATCTGTTTGGCTTCAAGCCGTGAGCTGGCTTCTACGTCTTGCTGTATTAGAAAGGTCTCTTTCAATAAGAACAAACCGTTAAATAAACCTGTTGCCGCGTCTTTACTCACTGTCTCACTGAGAAATGTACTTTTAAATGCTAGTACCTGGCATTGCAGGGTTAGTCTAAGAAATATCTCATCCGTAATTGCATGCAGACTGAAAAGATTTTTCGCTTCAAATTAACCTACATTAGCCTGTTGTCATTCTCACAAACTACAATACATAATTAAAAACACACTGAAACTGAATTTCCAAAACATAAAAATAACTATAATGAAGAAGATATTTGACTGATATTCACTTGAGAGCTGTACATGTGAGAGACTTTTAAGTGTAGGTGGAGCACACTAGTTTTGGGTAGCCTTAATCTATCCCGGATGATCGTTAACCAGTTGAACTCAAGTTTGGAGCATTTTCACCTCCAGTGGCTAACCTTAGGAGATGCTTCCATTTAAAATAACATTGAAGGCTGGTCAAAACCCACTGCAGCTGAATTCCTCTCCTTTAAAGAAATCAATCAACCAATGAACTGCTACCCACTGCTCTGCCCAATTAATATTTGTACTCATTCAAATTTTGAAAATGAGAAACTTACCTGATTTCACCAGTAATGAATATAAGGTTTGGCTTTTTTCTCTCCTCACTAAATTTACTAATCTTTGCCTCTTCTCTGACATATTTTCTACCAACTGTTGTGTATTTCCTGTGCATATAATTTTTCTAGGGTATCAGGTACTAGAAATCTCCAGTTTTGTTCATTCTGCAGTGAGTCTTCACAAAGAGTCCCTCGAGAGTTTATAAAGGATGCAATGATACGCTGCATTTTAACAATGAACATTAAGTAGGTTTGTGAATATGGCATCTCTTTTGATTTATGTTACATTTTTTAGGACAAAAATCGATGGAGTAACAGAGCAAGAATTAACAAACACAATCTAGTTTTAATCTGATTCCATACTACTGAAAAGATTGTGATAAACACAAATAAAAATAGCAGAAAACAAAAATAAGAAAACAGATTAAATCAGAAAAACTTAAATAGATGTGTCGATATTTTGTATTTCTTTAATATACATATAAAGCTGTGTCATTAACAAATAATTTTACATAAGTACCACAAACACTGTGGTACAGAAGAAGGTTAAGACATCGCAATCAATACTCTCCAGCACAGCTTTAAAATAGCCGGTTACAAAAAAAATGTGTTTTTTTGTATCTTTTTCAGGCCTCAGCAGAAATAATAAAGCAAACACTATCGATCAGAATTAGAACAAATAACCAGTAAGCATTCAGCAATCTATGGGACACATATACATCAAAATGCGATTAATGTATTACATTGAATGTATGAGTAAAGCAACAGACCTTATGCAGTGGAAAAATCTGTGAGGAGTAGAATACGCCCTTTGAATTTAAAATAGCATCATTTTCCTGTCTGTAAATTTACTATAACTTTAACCACAGAGTGCTGATATTTTATCTAATCAATGAAAATTGCTACCTAATTTCTCAAGGTCCAGTTCATGAGGTAATTTGAACAGCTGTGAAATTTTTCCTCTTTCTTTACAGATAAAGGTATTACATTGCAGAAACAGACCTTTTAAATGAAGGTTTGCACAAAAAACTCAAAAAAGATGAAAACTACTGTATCAGTTGATGAGAATTTTTCTTATATGTAGTTAGGATGGTTTGGGCTATTTTCCCGCGAATTTGTGAGGAAAGCGTAAGAAGTGGCAATGCTGCATAGTCTCGCCTGTCTCAGAATCACCACAGAGTTCAGATCCAGTTCAGTAATCACGAAAAGACAACTCTGCTAGTCATGTTTGATCCCATGACTCAAATTATTGACATGCATGAAGACTTAAAAGTAAATAAACACCGTCTCATAAAAAAATGTTTGCAAAAACCATTTTACATTAACTAGCACCTTTCATCGCAATTATACCAGAATGGACAAAGTTATTACAGATCTTGGAATTCTGTGCCCTGTTTGTGTCTGATTGTGAACCCAGACCTTCACGAGCTCTTTAACTACAAACAATAAATCAAGAAAGATGTAAAGGAAAACTTAAATGGATTCAATTCTTACGAGGAATGAAGGAGAACTTCCACTAGAAGTACTAACTAAACAAATTTGCATTCAATGTTCTCTAGATATTTCTCAGGCAGTTCATTCACCAGGCCACATAGTCTGATGATTTCATAAGACACATAGAAGATATTTTGGCCACAAGAAGGCTCACATATTTTATAGTTATTTAAAAAAAATATGAGTATAATAAAATTCTAACAATATACAGACTAAATTCAAGGTAAATACCTGCTGCCCAGATAGTCACACTGCCATGAAAAAAATGATTTGCATGGTTCTTTAATAAACCTTCAGAAAGAAATGAAGTAAAAATAAGGATGTTCTTGTAGTCTATTTAGATCTCACCATTAACTGGCCCTTCATGAAAATGAATCTGTTTCTATGATATTACAACAATTAGCTATGTATAAAATAATGACAAATTAATCTCTTGTTTAAGCAAGTAATTTTAATGATCTCTGTTAACAAAATCATCCCGTACCTACCTATTCAGGTAACACAGTATACACTCATTAAAGTAGACCTGGGAAGAAGAATAGCACTTTATTTTTCTACAGAGACCTACGTAATTGCTAAAAACACTGATAACACTGTGATTATATTATCGACATAGTCTGTTCTCACCTTTTTCAGATGAGAAGATAACTCGAGGCCTATTTCAATGAATACTGAACTTAATGAGAAACCATCCATTGACCTTGGAGCTACTGCATCAAACTAACCAAGCAGGTAGCACAATACAGAGTTTTCTGTGCAACGGATGTACCTTCATTACAGTTTACCATTTGTAGGACAGGAATTACTGCGTTTCCACACCTTTGACTGGTGTTGTGGAGGTAAAAAAATACAGGAAAAGAACTGCCTGAAATACAGCAGAATGTGCAGTTGGTGGCAAATTTTGGTCTTTAAAATTTGATATGGATCCAGAGGGATTTGAAATAAACTTGAAATTCTGAAAAAAAGTCTTGGAAAAAATGAAATATAATGATTACAAGATTAATAGATTCCATCAGGACTCCATAAATTTTAAAATAATGGTTGTCTGATTAATCTGTACAACCGTAGCAAAGATACCACCAAGAATGTATTGAAGTAATCTGGCATCTGCTAGGGCTCTCCCATCCTGCCATTCCAGGCAACACTGACATGCAAACTATCTTTAACTGTAAATCCTATAGTTTCCACATTTCATTCCAGAGCTTTCAGACTCCAGTTCCTAGGTTCATAGTGCGGACTCTGGAAGTTCTGACAACCCGAGGCTGCTGAGGCTTTCCACCCTATTTGCGTGCTGTTGAGTTCAGTCTTAGTAAATCCTGCGTGCTTCTTCAGACAATAAAGATGCTCCATGCACTGCAGAAGATATACACCACTAAAATATTTTGCTGCAGGGAGAAAATCACAGACCTAAGGCACGCCGCACAACTTGCTGTCCACACTGATCAGTACTAGTGACCTCCAGAGTGGACTGGCTGCATTCATACTGGGCCAGATTTGGTCTCTTAGGGCATAAGTGTGGATTTTAGATATATTTAGTCTGTAGTTTTCTCCCTAAAATAGCACAGGGCTATGTCATGGTCTGTGAGAGAGGTGTTTTTATAGCATGGTACCAAATATATATGCTGCATATTCTGAGATGTGGCCTGATGTTAGGTAGGCATGCCATCTCATCTGTACTGCCTATAGGGAACAAACCAGCACCAGAACGGCTCTAGGGTTTTGTCTTGAGGGGCTGGTTGCTCTGCTCAAAAAAAGAATATGAGTGAAGCAATAGAGACACACTGAGGCTGACACAGCACCAAGACCCAAGGTTAAATGTGAGCATCTACACCATGAAAAAAGATTTGTCAGTATCGATCTCGTCCTAGCACATCTGCCTGTCCAAGTGCAACTTGCCCAAGAAACAGCATAAGGCTATTTTGACGGGCAAGATTTATACAATGACCAGCTTCAGACCAAGGGAGTTCATAACTTTTCCAAGGTTTTCAGTCTCAGTCACAACTTCATGGTAAACCAGAAAGTGACATCCTGAGCAGTCGCGCTGGAGCTGTGTGACTCAGAAGCATGACAGTTCTCAGCTGGTCTCTATGACTCTGACAGAGCTCAATGGGAGCCTCTGTGCTCTTTTGCTAGAAGTTCATTACATTGGATACTTAGAGGGAATATGTGGATTTCAACAATCACCATTTTTCAGCCAAAATGTTTCAGATTGTAAAAGACAAAGATTCTAGAGAGGATTGATAAAGCAGAGGAGAAAACTGGCTGAGGAAAAAGTGCGCATAAAGGACAGCTGTGACCACATGAAAACCAGAAGAAAGCACTGTGATTCTGGGATAGAGAAAGTGTAGTGGCAGAAAATGGTGAAGTATGAAACAAAGGAGATGCAAAAGAATTCTGGGAAAGAGGGGCATTAGGAAAGAAGACAAAGAGAAAGAAATACATAAAAAAAAGAGTATTAACAGCTTAAAATATGATTCAAGACTGCCATAAGAAAGACATTAAAGAAAAATGTAGTTGAACAGCACACAAAACGAGTTTTAAGAACTGAGTACTGTTAATACAATTGTAAAAAATTACCTCTCTGAAGTGTTTATCTTTGTTACAAGCATGTTAACAGTATATTATTCAGTCCGTTACTATCTAATTCCAATAGTTTTAACCTAGCTATTACATCCTCAAATACTGATGACTAGGTAACAGAACAATGCATGTAACTACCTTAATTTTCACAAATCTAATTTGCAAGATCTATAGGCCTGAAGTATTTTATCAATGCAATCAACACAATAACACTAAATCTGTTCTGTAGAATCTGGAATTTCTTCTTCCACATTGCATTACTTTCCTCAGCTTCCTTTCTAAGACAGAAAAAAAAAGTGTAAAGAGAAGTTCTATCAACACAGAGGCTTCTTAAATGTCTTCAAAGCACATCTTCAAAATTTTGGCCACTGCCTTTCTGTGGTTTGCCTTTCTTGACCTCTATGTTTCTCAGTTTCAGCAGTCAGGGTTCTTTCAGCAGCTTGCAGCTTGGACGCTACATATGTTATCTGAAAGTGAGTAAAACTGTGTTTATTTTCTTTGCCAACCATGCGAAAACAAAAACAAAGTTTTGCTCATACACAGTGCTGTTCTTGAGACAAGTTTTCCTCTTTGGGGCTGTTAGATATTTCCAGTATCCTATTGAAAATGGAAAGGTTTTGTACCCTAAACCAGTAGTTCAGTCAGCTCATTTTTTTTCTTTGTTTCTCAGGATTGCCAACAGTTAGGCAACACTTTGGCAAATATAACAAAAATAGCACTGTGGATAATTAAATGCAATCTTGTCCTATGTATATGTGTCTGAACCTCATTTCAGTGCTATCAATGGTAAAATTGCCATTGCCTTAAACGGACAAGGACTCCAGACCTATCGTCATAAATTCCCCATGGCAAAACCAGGGGTTTGTGGAACGTATATGGTCAAGCGCTTAGAAAAAAGAACTGAACTCCTGACTCAGACCTAACTCTGATTTTCACTGTTATGGCTATACTTGGGGCCCAGGAATTCTTCCTAATCTTTGCTTTTGTGTGGATGCCCTGACTCAAATCAGTCCCATGTCAAGTGCGAGACCTAGGAAAATCCAGGTACGCAGACCAGATGGGAGCTGTGGCAGATTTCCAGTCTGGGTGACTGGATGGAAGCACCTATGCCAGTGCCCATGGAGCATACACGCCATACAACTTAGACACAGCCTGTGTGACTTTGGATCTTCACTCTCCTTTCTGGGAAGCTGATTCCTAGAGAGATGCCAAGAGAAATTCCATAAATTCGTGAGATTGAGCTGCTACACATATGCCTGCTACTACCATGACTTCAGCAACTAAAATGCTAAAGATGCAGTAGTTCTGTGAGAGCCACAGATTTCAAAAATGCCTCTATATAAACATATATAACATATATACCTAAATGTATTAGCTTGTAATAATTAAAAGATCACCTTGACAGTAAGTTCTTTTTTATGTTTTGTAAGATATTCCTGTTTTGTAAGATGTTCCTTTTCTAGTTCTCTTTTCCCCTTGGGCATTATTGTTTCAGTTTCACTTTGCATTGGCAGATTGGTCATTACAACTTCTTCTTCTTCTTCTCCTTGCAGTGCTGAAAACTGACAAATAAAGTCTAATGAGCACACAAACTTGTTTTAGTTTTCTGTAATACCTCTATCATTCAGGAAAACAGGGCACCATTGACTGGGCCTGCCATACCAGATAGCTGAAAGAAACCAAGCAACCTCAGGTCTTCCATTCTCTCTCAGTAGGGTGTCATATATGTTACTTTTCCAGCTGTGAATTCTATTCTACACAGCACAGAGCAAATCTGAAAAAAACAAAGATCAGATGCTTTTTCAGATCTCCTCCCAGCAACCTCCTCCTGCTTCTTCTCACCTCACACAAATACATATTCCCTCCCCTAAGAGACACTTCCTCCCTGTTACATTTCCACAGGTCTCCACATAGACACACTGGACATGAACCTGGTAATTCAAATGCATTATCCACCCGTCCGCTTGAGCAGAACTGCCATGTTTCGGTAGTGTTTTGTATTAAGCCCTAGCCCTATCCAGAGCAAGTCATCGTTTTGTTTTTTCAGCTGCAGATACATTCCACTTTCTCTCAGTCACACACGTTGCTTGCTACGTGGCTAGTTCAGAGGTGTAAACACCAGACTTGAAGAACAGATAATATTGCATTTACATCGCAGTGTCAGGCCTTTTCAAAGACAGACAAGTAATTTTATCTACTTCCTGTGAAAGCTGCAAATGAAATTCACTGTAAATATTAATTACTACTAAATGACTGCAAAACCAATTGCATGGTCAAATTCTCTTTCCACACATGGATTTTACACTGGTGTAACACCGTAGGTTTCACTGGCAATATAGGTGGGTAAACGGAGAATTTGTAAAAGCAGGTTCAAGTCCATTGCATCTATACGCAACATGGGCTAGATCTCAAGCCACGGGATAATGGTGCAGAGCAGCTCTAAAGCCACAAGATTTGATTCCCAGCTGCTTGAAATATAAACATAATAGGGCTTCTATAATCCTTACTGATAACCTCACTGACTACTGGGACACGGAAGGGTAGAAAGGACCATGTCTAAAGACTTTCCACAGTCTGAAGAACCCCAGCTCTCGGGATGGTCCCCTGATGAAGCAGTGGCACTTCCAAACTCCAGTTCAGTATGGCAGTCAAAAAGAAATGAATGACAGTTGCACTTGTGCTTCCTGTAATATTTTCTGTGAAAAGATGGTAAAACCCCCCCACTTTAAATCTAATGCTAACAGCAGCTACTTTCCAGGCTTCAACCAGTTCAATTTTAAGTGTATAAATTCCTCCCACTATATATTTCCAGCTCAAGATTTTTCCTCATTGCAAACCATTACAATGTTTCTCATTACATCACTTTAATCCCTTCTGTGCTTTCATATTCTTTCCACGTTTTTATTAACTCCTCTGAAATCTATGTCAGAGCATGCATCTCTCAAAACTATGCTCCTCCTGGCTGAAAAGAGCAAACCTCTCCTCAAATGTGGAAAGCAAACATCAATGGGAATAAAATTCAACTTTTGAAGACAAGTGAGGCTCCTGCCCCTTTTCAAGAGCATCTCCAGCTGATTGAAGTGTATTCTTAGTACAGCAGGAGTCCTGATCAATCTCTTGATCAGAAAAGTCCTTGATATTTGAACTGTTATTTTAATATCCTTGAGCCTGTATTTCATATCCCCAGGCAGGCTTAATTAAGATTTTATTTAGATTTATACATAAAATTGATAAGAAACACCAAACACTAATGTAACAATCATTAGTGCATGGAAATTTTTTTCAAAAGTTGGAAATGTATAATTCTAAGTATTTATTACTGTCATGCATTCAACTCACTGCAGAATGGTGGACTAAATGTTACACCAGCTTTAAGCTGATAGCAGCTAATGAAACAAATTTCTGCCCCCTATTCATCTACCCAGTGAAACCTGGGTGAAGGGCTAAGAAACTATTGCTTTCTTCCTTCCATTCAATTTAAGGTCTCACGTGCCTTCATTTTTTCACATTAATGTTGTTCAGAACAGGACACCAGGACACTCCATAACCATAAGCCTACAGAATATTCTCCACTGTGAGCTTCAGCTCTCAACAACCACCCTTGGTACAGATGCATGGTCTTTGGACTGCAATCTCAACACTTGACCATCTGTCACGATTGCATGGTGCCTCTCCACAACTGGGTCGGATCCTTGCCTGAGGGCATTAGGTTCCAGACAATGCTGGTTTAGATTAACAGTTTGGTTAACACTACAAGGACCATCTGTTCTACAGGAAATCCTTTCTCTGTGTCATTAATGAAGTGTTCCCAGCACATAACTATATATTTGTCTCCTTATACAAGCTTTTATGTAATAGGAATTATGAGGGCATGTTATATGCAAATGAACAGTTTGTAAAACCACCAAATTTCATTAGATAAGTTTGCGTGATACACCTCTTAGTACAGATGAAAACTAACCATGCATTTGGCAGAGGAAGCTACTGCTTAGCTACTGCTTCAGCATGGCTACACCACCTCAGTACCTCAGGCAATGTAAAAGAACTGAATCTTGATCTAAACCTTGCAGATAAAGTCTATTGCCTCCTGGAAATCAAAATATGAATCCTATTGAACAGGATTTCAGAATTTAACTTGGCAGGGAAGTTGAGCTCCTCTGTAGTGTAAGTTAGGATGTTGCATATTAGCATGGTGATTGTAAGAACTGTATTTCAGGGAAGAACCTTTCATATCTTTCAAATATATAATCAAATACATAATTAATTTTTAGCAAATCAAGCATGGCCAGAATCTAATAACTAAAGTTTTTCAGGTTCATTAAGCTTTTCATCCACCGTTCAAACACACTCAGCTTTCAGACACTGGAACAGTAATTTACTGAGTAGGAAAGAGCACTCTGCAACTAGTCTTTTGGTAACATCTTCCCCTCCTCCCAATCTCATTTTCATCGTAAAAGGTGAAAGTCTGAAATACAACTTATCCTACTCATCTAAGTACAAAAAGCTACTTGTAGCTTTATTGCCAAAAATTATTAACCACTGCATTTCAAATATGATTAGATTTCACACTGAACAAGGCCCCTAATTGCCTAAAAGGTTCTAAAACTCGACACTGTTGACTGAACAGCTGTGGAGGCCTGGAGACGGATGAAGATACAATGGGGTTTATAGACTTGCTCAGAGGGCTTGATGGATTTTCACTTTATGCCTAATGTAGAAGGGTGTCGTAAATATGAGACACAGTGACCCGACTGAGAACCTTCCGTTTTGGGGAATTTCAGGAGTACTCTTTCCCAAGTCCTGAAATTACCACTACGTGAGCCATTTAAAAAAAACAACTTGAACCTTAAGATTTATGCGCAAGCCAAAGGTTACCGTCCTCTTTTTTGTATATATTTATAGCTTCAACTACTTGCAATACAAGTGGCATTAAAATTGTGCTACGGTCTGTCAAGATCATATAGCAAATTCACTCCTTTTAGTCTACTTCTGTTCAGAAAGATTTGGCAAACTTGAATGAGCCTCAACAGTATTAACAGGACAGATTTAAACCCTAAATAATACTTTTTCCCATTAATCATGGCAGTATTATAAGGTTTTACAATAACAAGGAGTAAATCTTGAAGATTATGAATAGTAAGGAAGAAAACCATTTAGTCTGTACTAAATATTAGGAATTAAGGGATGAATTGAGGGATGTTAGAAAACAGAATGAAACTGAGAAATGGAACTACAAATAAGAGACAGGAGGCTATGAAACAGATTTCACGGGAACTGTGGCAATCCTTTTACCTGTGACACTCTGCTCTACTATTATAGTCTCCCCATCATGATATTACTTGGATATGAATTACTTGCTCTAAATTAAGAAAATAATGAAAAACATTCAATAAGAAAAACCTCCCCATTGATGGGACTAGCTAGAATGGTCTATGGTTGGACTTGGTGATCTCAAAGGTCTTTTGCAGCCTAAATGATTCTATGTTTCTAATAAATTTTTCCATCTCTGGAATTAGTGTTTATCCGTAATAAACACTTCTTGGATATACATCCTGTTTTATCAACAGTGCAGTATGCAGTCATCAGCTGAAACAGTATAAACAGATCCTATTATTTTCAAAATCTTGAAAATGGATTTTCCAGTGTAAATACAATCCCTATCTAGATACACAAAAATTTCTAGAGGTGAATGCAGGTGTCCCCTGCTCCGTCTACAAAACAAAATTACACAACCAAATCTGCTACAATACAAACACAGAGCAAAATATCAGCTAACACCATGTGTGTACCTAACAGTAATTGAATAGTAATTGAAAAGTAATTGAACTTTATTGAACGTGCTCTTGTGTGTTCCTTCAAACCCACATTCAAAAATTTAAAAACTGTGCAACAGAACCTTACCAACATCATTTAGTGTTTCACTCATTAACAGCAGATTGTATCTTGCAAGCTCTCCAGGCCATGCCAGTGTCCACAGGGCTTCTGAGCGGCACCGTGCTCCCGGCACTGCAGAGCTGCGGGCTGGATGTCAGGTGAGGCTCGGACATCCCCGCATCGCCCTTGTGATGGGCGGTGAGGAGTGGTCAGGTCTGGGCATTTATCTGCTTGTTTAAGAGACTGAAGGGAATAAACATGCTTTGCTTTTTTCACACGGGTGCATGGAGGAGGAGGATTCATATACTCTCTTGCAGGATCAATACAGTATTGATCAATATCAATACAAAACCATACAGCTCTGAAAAATGAAATTTTAATTCACCAGGTTAAAATCCTATTATCTTTGATGTGTTTTAAAGCACAATAGCAATTATGAAGGTTGTAGGCATCAGTCAGAACAACAGTATGAGAGCTAGTAAAAACATAACAGAGCTCTGGTTGTCATGGATGGGATATTCTTAGAGATTTGGCTAACAGGAAAAAATATTGTGGAACCGCAGCAGTAAATTGGTCAAAAAATATTGTACAGCCAGGGATGATGACAGATAGAACAGGAGAATCAGGTACTAAAGGAACACAGAAAAACATTAGCACATTTTCAGACTCCTCAAAGTATTTCTGACAAGACAAGAACTAGGCCAGATAATTTTAAAGGTGAAACTGCAACCAAGTGCTCCTTTGGTTCCTCAGGTGTATTCAGCCAGATACAGACTTGGTCCATGGATAGTGGATTTGTGACATATTTATAACAAGAAAATTCACAAAATACTGAAAATGCATGAGGAAAAAAGCATTTGCAACTACAAAAAATATATCTGATAGAACACTGGAAAAACTGAAATTCTTGTTTTATCAAATTGTGCTAGAATAAAAGATGAGCTCTAAAGAATGATTAATGTACAAATGTTGAGTGCTATTTTTTCTATAAGCTAGAATTTTCTTTTCACTTCTCAGTTTCACATCTTTCCTTCCCTGCAGCTGGTCACATTACTTTCAGCCAGAAACTCTACTCTTTCCAAACAGACCAGCCCAACACTGGGAAAGGTTGGCTGGAAAAACTCACAACTTTTTGGTAAGAGTTTAGGCATGCAGAAACACTTGAATGTAGTCTTTTCAAGTATGGAAATGATGTAACTATTGCCTACAGCTCTTTATCCCCTATACCCCTCAACATCACAGTTGTATGAGCCAAGCTTCTGATGCAGATCTAGTTTTCAACCCCTGCACAATCTTTAGGGGGTCGGATGCGCATCTGTGCAAGACCAGGGAAAATTCTGTAGGAAGATAGTTCTCACAGTATCTAAGCATCTTTTTTTTGGCTTTAAACAAAAATCTCCTCATGCTTGAGGGCAATACTGTCCTTAAAAGTACAAAAAAAGTTTTTGGAGATAGTGTGGAGGCTGATTTTCTGTTAAAATTTTATATCGTTGCTACTGAGATGATTGACATTTTATCTTATTGCTGCTGAGATTTTACTGTATAATTACAGCATTAGGGCAAGTAGGCATCTGGGTAAGTGTCAAAATAGTACTTAAACAATATATTAGACATGAATATAACCTAAATTCTTCAGTAAAGAATATTCCTCTATGCCTATAACACTTTGAGCCATAAGTCTAAGTAACAAACAGATAATTACCAACAGTATATCAATTTTTTGGTTTAATACAATCAAATACCACTTTCAAGCATCACTCGTATTTCAGCTAACCTAGATGTGCTCCAGTTCAGTTTACCTCAGCATATGGCTTGTTCTCACCACATGCCATAGATTTCCAAATCTAACTATGATTAATAGGATATGTCAAATAGCTGTTGAAGGAAATCCAGTTTCAAAAAGTGAGGCTGATTAATACATTGATATAGATATTAACTTCTGAACATTGACTTTTTTTTTCTGTTACTTGGAGTTTTGGGAAGAGCAGGGTTATCAACAACCTTTACTAAAATCAAGGCATTGTGAAACCTAAATTCAGTCCAACTTTAAGAATAATAGGATAATAAAAAAATCCTTTGTTCTTATAATGGTCCACTACTTTTATTCTGTATTTTTAAAATATTCTGCAAGGATTAAAGCGTGCCCACAAATATACATATGCTTTTTCCTGGCAATTATTTTTTCTAAAATGTTTACCATATAATCCATAGTAAAAGAGAAATCCAAACAGTTTAACTTTCCTCACACCTTTAGTAAATGACAGCATGTAGTAGTAAGTACAGGTGACAATTTTTTATTTGATTACAGTTACATTCAGAAACCTTATAGCAGAATGAGTTTTTAAATAGTTGAAACAGTTAAAGCAAGTGCTAAACATTCTTACAAAGGAGGAATGAGCATTGGTAAAGCAAAACCTTCAAATCCTATTAAAATGTTAAAAGATTTTTCCTTATTACTCTTACATATTTGTCTGCTTAAAGGTTTCAAAAGTTAGCAAGTGTGCAGAAGGCCTTACAAGAATAAGTCTCTGGAAAGGGAGGATGACTTAAAGCAGACCACACTTTCTCTCTTTCTCTCCACAAATCAACGTGATTTCAATCATTCAGCATGAAAAAAGGAAAGCATAAATGGAGAGTTACTCCTTAAACATCAAGAATAACACACAGCCATATAATTTTCTTATAAAATGAGTCCGGCCACTGCCACTGGAATCCCCTCCCATTACATTTAAAATGAAACCAGAATTTCATGAAGAACAAATGAATTGCTTGAATGAACTGCTTTGTGGAGTTAGTGTATTTAACTAACCATGGACATATTTTACAGTGTTTAGGAGATGGATGACTATAGGCTTTCAAAAATTACACTAAACATTAAAACCATTTAAAAATAAAATTATATATATATTTGCAGATGCTTCTACACCCCAGTAACAAGTTTTCTTTTGCAGTAATCTTTACTTTTATCTCAAGAGAATTCAATGGTTTCTTAATAACCTGAAACAGCCTTTGAGTACTGACAGCTACAGTAAGATCACTTGATACCTATATTTATCTGTTTGTCAGATTTCACAGAATCATAGAATCACAGAATGGTAGGGGTTGGAAGCGACCTCTGTGGATCATCTAGTCCAACCCCCCTGTCAAAGCAGGGTCACCTAGAGCAGGTTGCACAGGACCTCATCCAGGTGGATTTTGAAGATCTCCAGAGAAGGAGACTCCTCAGCCTCCCTGGGCAGCCTGTTCCAGTGCTCCGTCACCCTCAGAGGGAAGAAGTTCTTCCTCATGTTCAGGTGGAACTTCCTATGCTTCAGTTTATGCCTCTTGCCCCTTGTCCTGTTGCTGGGCACCACTGAAAAGAGTCTGGCCCCATCCTCTTGACACTCACCCTTCAGATATTTGTAAGCATTTATAAGGTCCCCTCGCAGCCTTCTCTTCTTCAGGCTAGACAAGCCCAGCTCCCTCAGCCTTTCCTCATAGGAGAGATGCTCCAGTCCCCTCACCATCCTCGTAGCCCTCCGCTGGACTCTCTCCAGTAGTTCCTCATCTTTCTTGAACTGGGGAGCTGGGGATTTCCTTCAGCTGTATGTATTTATGATGCACATATTGTTCCTTGAAGGCTGGGACAAATCAAATGCATATGTTTGCAAGAATAACCATAGCTCATATCAGGTATAAAAATGTAGAAGAACTGGAGGACCTTCATGGCAGGTATTGTGATCATTTCTCAAGAGCCTCCTAGCAGTACTTAGGACCTAGATACTTAGGGTTGTCCTGCTGGCTACTAACTCAGCTTTACCCAAATGCCATAGCAGCATTTAAAAATCTGCTTCTATTTCTATAGTCCCTTCAGGATCACTTCTTACTTAGTTTGTCTTGATGAAGCAGATGAAATATTCTTCACACGTGGATAAACATGATCCTCAGCTTAAATTTCAGAAATAAAATTTGATTCAATACCTGGACTACCTTTTTTTTAAACTTGCTGTGTGAAGACACTGTTGTAGCACAGTAAGCTGTTGGCCTTCTGCGATACCATGGCATGTGCTTAAGGTAGAATTTCTGCTGCTTTTGGTCTTGAAATGTATAGGTATCATGTTGACCAGCAAGAATCCCAGTTTTCTGTCGCTGTTCTTCATGGCATTGTGTTTTTTGGTACAGCATTGCTGCCTGTGGAAAAAAATAGGATTTGGGGTCTAGTGTTTAAATGTTTTTCAGTATTTTTAGCTGTCTATAAGGTGCAATGCTAATTAAGGGATTTCTTCCCCCAGACTCCTACCTTAGCTGAGCTGATTTCAGGCAGACAAACCCTGAGCTGTGCTTACCCACTAATTACAGCTGTCAAACATCATGCCCTGTGACCTGTTATGTTCACTCGCTCCAGATTAAAGGACAAGGAACCGCGTGTGCATCTTTCAGTTTGAAGGGGTCGTGAGCAGAAGATAAGGACCAAGTCTAGTAGTGATGTTACTTCACTCCATTTGGATTAAGTAGAAATAAAGACTGTTGAAAAGAGTATAGTTGCAATGATAGTACTTACTAGTGCCATGTAAGGAAAGTATTTCACTACCCAGTTAAAACACAAACATAGGTTTAAGAGAAAGCAGTGGAACAAGAAAAAGTAAACTAAGACAAATGAAACAAGAGGTACGAAACAAGCAGAGCACTTTGCAATATTAGCTAATAAAATCTGTCTATATTATTCTTAGGAAATGAAGATAATTGCACACATATTTCTGTGCCACACCCAGGACACTTTGCACTTCTGTCTCAGTGTCTTCTTTTTTCTTCTGTTGCTAAAAGGAACCACCAAGAAATGTGAAAAAACTACAGGCATATACTTGTGGAAAAAGTCTAATGTTAACTCAGAATTACAGTTTCTTGAAAAATTTTATTAAAATAAGAAGTCATCTGTAAATCGCACGTTCCAAAGACATACAAATTTTAGTAGATTTAAAGTTAATTGTATTAGCACTTTGATCTCTGACAGTGAAAAACTGTCTTTCAGTTCACCATCTGTGTACATAATAACTAGAGAGAAAACCACTTACACTTTCTCTTTGAAAACTCTGTTGGATATAAGCTGGGACTGTCACCAGCCTTAGAAAGAGACAGCAGCTCCTTGGCTTGGCTGGAGTTGTAACGAAGCCAGACGGTTCTGTGCTACTGCTCAGCGTTGCTCATAAATTTGTACTACTGAAATGACAGGAAAGCAAAAATATTGTTTACAGACAATGAAATGAAACTGAATATTGACAAAATCATTAAAGATGACAAAAGGGAAACATTTAATCAATTGACATTTTCCCCCCTAAGATTTATTCCAGGATTTTACTATTGATTCAATTTTGAGTACTTTGCTAAGGATTCTGTTTTGTAATTGCTTATTTTCACCTAACACTGTTACATTTTCCAGGATTTAAACTATTAGGAAACATCATTTTATGCTACTAACATTTTTATTTATTGTGGTAAAATGAAAATATGCAGAATTGTAAGGTAATACAGAAAATAAAATATTTGTGGAATAATCTTCATGAAATTACTTTCAAAACTTGTTAAAACATTGATTTATGACAATCATGTCATAGGATCTATACTTTCAGATTCAGCCTTACTTACAAATTACTTTTTACATTCAGTGTTCATTCAATTCCCTCGAGCACTATGTACTCTGAGTTTTTATTCTCTTGCTTGTCCATCTTTCATTTCCACATTTGTATGCACTCAGAGTACCAACCAGAAGTCTCAATGAGTAAAGCATTTTTCTCACTGACTCTACTCCTTCCTTGCTGTTTCCCAGCAGATAAGCACTCCTCTTTCAATGCTATTTCCATTCACTCTGCACATTACTGCTCTGACTTACCTGACTTCACTGCATAACTCCTGTATTTCTGTTGTGCTTAATACTGATTTGTTTGTCCATATGCAGTGAAAATATTAGGCCACAAAAAGCTGCATGCTAAATAATATTCCGTATTGCAGATGAGTCAAGGTATCTTCATCACATTTCACAACTAACTGCAATGCATACTCTCTGTGTTTCGGGGCACTTCAACACCTTAGAACCAGCCTCCCAAATATGTTCTAGATATTTGACAGCTGTGTGCTTCATTTCAGAATGAGGAGGAGAGGGAAGAGTGAGGCCAGATCTCACTCAACAGGCTTTGCAAAGGTTGGACTCCTATATACTTGTTTGTTTTGAACTCAGACTAGTCCTACATCTGCACAAAGAAAGGTTTGCCCAATTCATCCAAGATCCCCTTAGATGAAGCATATCTAGATAAAAATTGGAACTAACTCTGGAATAACAATAATAGAAAAGAAGTAAACATGTCTCACAACATTTATTTTTAAAAATAATTGTATTTTGAAATTTCATTTTTCTCCTGAATTAATAAAAGCTTTCTAATATCTCGACTTCTTGATATACATTAAGAATATATAAAAACCGACAACTTAGGCTTTGATGTTAAAGGTCCCATTGGCATTTCTAGAACTATCACAACTCAATTTGTGACTTAAAATGATTTTTTTAGATGCCTCAGCTATGATCCAGAAATCTGTCCGAGCTGTTTTCGTGTTACACACCACTTCAGAAACAGACTATGAAGCCAAATCAACCCTCTGCTATGTCATCTTACAACAAAGCCTTCGAATGCTTTTGGTAAACATACAAATCAGACTGTAACGTTTAGTATGAGCTAGGGTTCTCTGCTGGCACATTCTTCTCCAAAAAGGTTTTCCTTGAAAGAGCAAAGTCTGTACCCTGGCCTAAATTTAGACAATTAAATGTTAAAATATTTTATTTATAATTTCCTAATTCCAACACAGTCCTGTTTACATCTTCAGGTTAAAGAAATTTTCTTAAAATGTGATGAGAACTATAAACTATTTTAAATATGAAGGTGCTTACTGAAGTTTATTTAATGAGCAACTTATTTTGTAGGGTTTTTATAACCTCCACAAACTGATTTGAAAGACCTACTCTATAACATTATATTTTTTTTTCTCTAATTTTCAAAAAGATGCAGTCCTACAGTACTTACCCCAGAGTCATTGAAACTGAAAACTGAGTAAGTACTCCAGGATTGGCCCCCTATTAAAAAAGCCCAAGACACATGGTGCTGAGATTAACAAAACAAAGTACAGCAGCTATGACTTGGCACAAAGTTTGACAAGCTGCAGAAAAGCAAATGTTTAAATAACTGAAGTGGTACTGATTTTCTATTCACAACCTTTTCTCTTCTGAACAGTATCATATTCTTTTCCAGCACATTTAGATTGCAAGTCAAGCTGTGTTTTATTTTTTATTATAATAAACCCAGTCAGTTTACTGTAACAAAGACATACTAGTGGTGATCAGTGTGAAAGCCAGTACGAAACCAGGCTAGGGGAAAAAAAAAAGTCACATGGTAAAATAAAGGACCAGCCGTCTGGAAAGTTCCTGGATCATGTAAAAAGAAAATAAAGGGCAGTGTTCTTACGAGACTAATGCAGAATACAAAAATATTTTAAGACAAAACTCTGTATCATTGCCTATAACATTTGTAAACAGCAGCAGCAAATCCTTTCAAATAATGTTGCATTTATTAAATATTTTCCAAGTCCTCCTAAAACAAAATAGTAGTGGTTTTGAAAAAAATATTTCTAGTAGCATTGTTTACATCTGTTACTCTCAAAATATGGTTAGAAGTAAATAAAACTGTAAAGGATTTTTGTTACCTTTTTCACATGTAAAACAACTTCCCTACTTAAAAAATAAGTTTATTCAATCCATGGGATATTGAAAAAGTTTTGCATATTTTATTAGATTTGCAATAAATGATGGTTTACAAAAAATAATGCATATGCAAGTATCTTTCCAGAATTTTTATTAATGGTCTTTCAGTTTCAAGTTCTGCCTGCATTTGTTATTGAATTTCAATCAACTAAAATATAAACATGTGAGAATTAACATTGAATTTCATACTACAAACAGACATCATTCTCTAAAAATCCTTTCTAAGTACAGGGTTCCCGACCAAGAGACTACATGTGGACATACGCATATTTATGTATTATAACTGGTAACAGATAGACATCTTCAATTAGAGCTAAATACTTTTATGGGGAGTTTAACAATGTCACAAGTCACACAGATAAAGTTCTTTTGGCATTAGCCAAGTCGAGTGTGATGTTGCAGGAGGTAGGAAGATGACGAAAACATTAGAAACAGAGACTTCAGTGACTGAAACTCTCAGAAAAGTGGGTATTTCTGGAAACCGGTTACAGTCAAACAGCAGTGGCAGTTTGGAACCACGGGGACAATTCTGCTGTTCTGTTGCAAATTCGTAGAAAGATCAGCAGACGTCTGTATCATCTGCAGCAAGTTCCAACGCAGCCTCGCGAGACAAACACCGTCCGGCAAATTACACATCAGGTCTCACAGAGGACAAAGGATTGTGCCTAATGAGCAATTTCAGCAGAACTCTTTAAGAATTCTTCAGACCTTGCAGAGTCAGACTCCCTTAAACAGTTACATTGCATGGCAAAGCTTCCTTGGTTCTGCTGGGTTTGAGCTGTCTGGGATTTCCGCAAGAGCTGCTGCTGCTTGGGACTTGTACGTTAAACATCTATATTTCTCAGTGTCACCAGGAGCAGAGTTTGTTACTTACCAAATTTGCATTTCGAACATAGTTAAAACCAGACAACGTTGAGTACAAGACTGACATTCATTTTCTTTCATAAAAATGGAGAAATGCTCCCCTTCAGCACAATAACCGAGAAGCTAGAATGCTCAGCCACAAATCAGGGCAGCCGACATTGTATGCCGCTGGGAGTTTTATGGGGCTTGATTACAATATCCCAAGTCATGGAAAAGTAGCTTAACTACCCCTCTATGATGAGAATAAGCCACCAGTTCTGTTCAAGCTGTGCCATTGGACTCAAAGAATATGAAATTCATGAGACTAGATACAGAATACTCATGCACGAGCTTGACGACATACCAAAGCTGTGACTGCATGAGAAAGGGAGAACCTTGCGTTTTCACTTGCTAGATCATTTATGCATTTTACATTAGACTATGAATTACAAGAAAACAATATAGAAAACACCCTCCCCCAACCCAATCAAAAACACCCAGCAAAAGTCCGATGAAAGAAAGAACAAGCTACAGAAAAGTCCCTTCCTCTGTGCTGAGTATCCTAACATCTAGCCTAGAGATGACAGCTCTTCTGTGCTTACTCTCCCTGTATCCAGCTTTAAAGAGAGTATTTTCCTGCCAGAATGCAGTGTAAACGAGCAGTGAAGTCATTGGTATACAGAGCTACAGGTTCATAGCTCCTCATGTTCAATAATCAGAACCCTGGGTGAGTGCTCCGGTCCTGATGAAAAACTCAGTCCTTGCCACCTCTTACGAAGCTTTGAGAGAAATTAGAGAGGCAATTGCCCACAGCCAGTGCACGGCTTGGCTGCCTGGGCACAGGAGGAAGATCCAGACTCCAGGTCTCATCTACAAGAAGTGAATCAGCAATTTCTAGTTACTCCAGGCAAGAATGCTTCCAACGTGTTTCATCATCCCTTTTTACTGACTGTGTCTGCTCTGAAACCCACTTTTAAGTGTTAACTTGTCCTTCTGCAGTGTATATTGGATGCCAGTGTCTGCACCAACTTTATGAACTCCGTTTCTGGAGTGAAATGTCCAATTGCTAGGCGCTACAGCAGTGTGTGCCTTCATGCCCAGCTCCTCTTTTTAAAGATCAAAGGTTTTTAAAGAAAGAAGAATTTATGCACATTCTGGCTATTGAGAGAACATCTTTCAATGGAATATGCAAAGAAGGGGGAGGGGGGGTAAGTCAGAAACTTCAATCAATGTAGTTAATCTTCTAGAATTGTAGTTTTTCTTTCAGGAATGGAAATACAATTAGATTCGTTACCAGAACTGCAATGAGAAGGACTGCTCCAAAGCTTTGTCTCAGCACTTCAGTCCTACAGTCTGGCCCACTGGGCAGACTGGGCAGTGACTGCAAAAGGCTGCCTGTCCGGGTAGCTGCACCGGAGGCACCTCGGGGGGAAAGCGCATGATCCAAATTTACACAAACATAGTGCTTCCAACTCATGTGAGAGGGGTACAGAAAAGAGGTCCTGTGCTGCTGCTCAAATCCTCCAACCAAGGTCGCATCTGTGGGAAAATACTGGATGTAAGACAACGTCCTCCATTGTATGGGGATGAAGGGAAGGAAAGGAAAATATAGAGTAAGTTTCAGCAAAAATTTCCTGTGAGTGAAAGGACAAACAAAATGTACTACTAAAAATATTCTTCGGACTTTGCAAATGAACTAAGAAGAAACGTTCAGCATAGGAAGTGATGACTGGCCCTTTTTTTCCAGCATAATGAGACTTCAAACCTAAGCGGGGTTCCTGAGCACTGCCACACCTAGATGGGAAAAGAGAAAAACTAACAGAAGACACAACTCTTCTTTGACAGACTAGTGCATTAGACAGACCAATTCATACTCCACCTCTGATTTTGGATTTCACGTACAGAATCCTAATGAACCTACGCTTTCAGTGTTCCTGTAAAGATAAGTAGGTATCACTATTTTCAGAGTGGGGAACTTGATCCCAGAAGAGACCTTCATCTAAGGCCACAAGGAAAGGCAATGAAAGGGATGATTTTAGAAATCCAGTGCCTCAGTCCCCACAAAAATATTTTTTCTAAAATATGAATTTGCATGGGAAATTCGTAATTATGGAATTAGCATATATAAGTATCACTATTTCCCTTAAATTTTACCACAAAGAAGTGAGTTATCTACAAAACATTTTGGAAATGTTTCACAGAAGGAAGGTTTGTTATAGGAAGAAGTTCTGTGTCTACTTCTTAATTTTCAGAATGAGAACTATACACTGCAGAATGCAGTCCTTTGAGAACTATCACAAGATAGCAAGCCCCCAGGAAAGACGTCTAGATGTTATACTGGCAAAACACTGAGAGCTGTCAAGCTTTCATTGAGATCACTTATTAATTAATAAACATTGGAAAGATTTTTTTTAAACTTGACTTGTATACCTTGTACAGCTATTGTTTTGCTCAGATAGCATATAAATAATAACTCATATATACTAACAGCTCAACCCAGGAATAGTGGAATATTTAACATGTTACAAAAAATAACCACTTTCTTTTTTGAAGTTATTAGCTATTCACCTGTACAAATTTTCCTTCCCTGCCTTTAGAAGCTTAGTGAATGTGTTATTTTTTAATTAAATTATTTGATCATTTTACTGTAGTTTATCAAAGTTCAGAATTTTCACTGTGTTTTAACAACATTATAAAATATGATAGGATGAGAACATCAAAATCACGGTATTTATTAAAGTAATACCTATTCAATATTCATTACTATTTTACAGTGAGTTATAGTACCATAAACAAAAATGTAACACAATTCAAGTTAAAGTCAGCTTTCTAGCATTATTTGGACTATACAGTGCCAGCGGTCCAAGCTCATAACTTTTCTGCCAAGGACAAAAAAAAAATTTTACTTTACAAAAGTAAAAATGACAGTACCTTTTGAATAGTTTGCTCCTCAGCTCCCACTTTTGATTGCATTCTTCGAACTTGCTTATCTGAACATGAGAGGGGAAAGAGAAAACCCATGAAATTACATGCCTGCATGAATGTATTCAAAATGTTTGCTTCAGGTCAGCCTCCAAACCCAGTGGAATGCACCGGGGACGCGAGTCCTGGCAGAACGGTGACCTTCACCACCGCCCTTGACATTCACAGCCTTCGTCCTGCTGTTCAGCCGGCTGGTCAGATAGAGATGGAGAAGTAAGTTCAAGAGCCAAGTGTGACTGAGTGCCCACAGCTTTTCATTAATACTAATTCTGGACATCCTTGCTGTTAGTCACAGCCAATACAAAGTGTTTTAGCAGGTGGTTCTTTAGTGCTCGTACAAAACTATCAAAAGATAAGATGTGCCATTGAATCAAGAGGATAAGCAGGAATCAGGAATATCGTCTGTGTTCAATTCATCTTGCCGCTGTTAAAGGTGATGCTGGGTCTAATCTACATGGACATAACAAAGCTAAACAGCCAAATTCTACTCTGTTGCCACAGTTTCTAGTCCTCCATTAAGTATTTCACTCTGACAATATGTGAAAAGTAACCTGCAGGTAAAGACTGTACATGGTACCTTATCAGGAAAACCCCCTCCTTTTAAGAAGTGTAATAAAGCACAGGTGTCAAACGCAGTGACGGCTTATTTCAGAGAAACTGATGCTCTTAGAAACTTCCACAGAAACACAAAACTAATTGTATGAAGAAATGCACATTCAAATATTTTGCAGAAGCTCAAAAACTATGCTAGAGAGAGAGCAGGTTTTAATATCATTCCCTTAAGCAAAAATAGTAGACCGTCATTTAAAAAAATAACTATCTACATCTGACACTTTGATGTTTCAGTAATGTTACAGCCTGTGTCTGTCACAAAATATGAAGTCTAGCCACATTGCTAGGCAATATTAGAAGTCTCAGAAGCTGCAGCAAATATTCCTTTGTCATAAAACAAAAATATGTAAATATATGCATTAAAATTAGAATAAATATGTATGAATTTCTCTACAAATACATACAAAATTAGCATTCAATACCAGAAAAAGACTACAGCCCAGAAATCAGTCACTGTCCTTCTGAAGCTTGTTAACAATTCATTCCAACTTTAGCAACATTTCTTATGCACTGCATTTAAACTAACCATCTTCATCTAACACTGGTTTGAAGTTTTGCCTAACAAATATTATTCTTTTTCCAGCACTTCAGAGCATTTTCAAGCTGAGAAATCTCGTTGTGCAGCTTAAAAACCTCTTCTCTGAAATCCTCGTTCTCTTTTTTAAGCATTATTTTTTTTCATGGCTATCGTCTTCAAAGACGACCTGAAAGATTGTGATGCCCGGAATTTGTAAGGAAGGAATCAGGGATTTAAAGATGCTGCGCTGGTGTAACATTATGCAACACAGTATCATATAATTTCTGAATTCTGTTACAGAGTCAAGATATGAATAGAAAAAAGTCAAGCCTCTAAATGGGTCTCCGCCAGAAGAAAGGCTGCAGTACATTATATACAAAGCCCATAGCACATGGGGACGTTTTATTGACAGGAATAATGCATATCATACTGTTTGTGTGCCCTCATCATTCAGGTCAATTTATTATGGAGGCTGTGTCCAGGAAGGCAGCTGGGGCCCATCCACCCACACGTCCCCCCGTGCCTGGCCTCGGCAGGGCCGCCCGTCACCAGGCAGGCAGGAGGGACGGCGGCCGGGCAGCTCCAGGGGGTTGCAAAGTGCATGGCGAAGGCGGGGGGCTTGTCGCCTTTGTGCCATTGCTCAGTGACAGTGCTGCCAGTGTCATGAGGAGCACATCACATGTCAAAGCGGTGAAGTTTTCAGGCTGGGAGCCGCATGGAGTCCATCAGGCCTCCTGATATCGACGCAGTTGGTTTTCCACTTGGTGTCGGAGCCACCCAGAGGCAATTCATATTCTGAACATTAACATGGCTTTGCATGCCTGTCACACATAGACCGTGCAGGGGTTTAATGCTATTGAAGACTACGGTTTAAATCTCTATGCAAACAGTGATTACCTTGTAAGAAGGTTCCAGGATAACACGCAACAAAAGACTTTAAAGTTATAGTTTTAGTAAAGCAAACTCATTTACATTTTTATTATGCGTGTCCTTTGTTTACATCTTGCCATGTCCATTATGGAAAAGACTTCTTATGCAACTGAAGCTTATTGGGACAGCTACTCTTTTTTTCTTGTTGGTTTCAAAGCTATTGAAAACATTTGAATATATTGTCTTATGGCTGTCCAGATTTTACTGCCACATATTTCTTTTAAAATTATAGAAAAGCTTTCAGAGCTGGCACAGATCTTTATAGTAATACCAGAATATTAACTAACTCCTGAAACCATTTAAAATATTAACACAAAAGAGAAGACTCAGACAGCAGTTCCTGCGCTTACTGAAGAAAATTTAAGATACTATTTGCTTTGCTTGGTAAAAATATGCATGCTTTAAAAAAAAATATTTAAAAATAAAAATGTTAATGACCTTCAAAAATAAAATTCCAAGGTTTTCGAACATCACGTAAACTTAAACTATGATGTGATGATGGGTAAAATTTAGTCCATAACTATTTGTTTTTCCTCAAAAAAGACATTTTTGACCTCCTGCTTACGAGAAGAAATTACCAATGTACATAAAGTTTTGGCCCCAAAATTTTCCCTGATTTTATAAGAAATCATGTAAATGAAATGCCAAGTGCTTTGGAAAGTTCATTCGTGTTACTTTGCGATTCCCCTCGCTTTGCTGAAGAAACAGCAGCAGTTTACATAAAGACCAAGTCTGATTAACATTAATGTTACTTTTAATAACGTAAATTTTTAATAAATGCTAATGAAATACTTCAACAGTATTTCACTTTAAACAGTCTTTATGAAGTAACAGATTTAAAATTATTCCTCTGAGATAATTGTTAGAGTGCACGTTTTTATTGAAAACTTTTACCAAATCCTGTAGACAGCCGAGCACGCCCCAGGGAAAATTGCAGTGTTCAGAAACCAGCACACGCAACATTTAAGCAATTAGCTAACACTCTGCTCTGGCAGTGTTCAACTCTAAACCACTGCAAAACAAACTCAGAATTTCAAAAGACCTTTTAAGTAACTGCTACAGCTCTTAATAGGCTTAAGCGCTTGTTCCTTTGCTCTGGCTGTATCTGAGCATCAATGGCCGATGCTCCAAGAACCTTTACACAAAACAAACAAAAAAGATTTTAATTAATCCTGTGAGTAAGTTTTAAACGGTATCTCAGATATAAGTGTAATCATAACCTGTCACCGGTTAAGGAACGGATATAAAAGCACACGAGACATTTTCTCCCGAAGCTCGTTCTTGGCGCATCACTCGGGTAACCTTTAGCTCTGGCTCCACCATCTGCTGGAACCGAGCACTGCACGTCATTAACTATTCAGTCTCCTGCTGCAATGAGGACACTCATTAGCAAAATGAACAAAGGGACAATTTTCTGTAGCTACAGTCATCTGTTACACTTTGAGTGGCAGGTTTTGTAGCAATGTTCTCTCTACCATCTGCCCACAGCGGTAGCGTTTGGCTTGCTTAAACGAGGGAACTTTTAAGTTGTAAGCAGAAAGGGCCAGAGGTTGGAAGGCAATTATTACAAGCCCTGTATGGGGTGCTTCAACATTTCTCACCTTTTCTGTTTTATTGCCTTCATTTTATCACTTTTTGATTACATTTTATTACTTTCAGGAAAAAATAAGCATATTTAAGCCTTCATAAATTTTACTATATATTTGCTAAGGTTATGTATTGTAGACTCATATGATTACTTTTCAAATAATACTAGGCATATGTGCGTACATAATTTTGGAATATAACCACTTGAACTAGATTTATCCACCCGTAGTCATAGTATTCTGGCCAAACAGGTAAAGGTGAGAAAATATAGCTATTATGCAATTAAGAAATACGCATTTCCATTTGGCATTTAACATACACTCGAAACGATCCATTGGCCTTTTGCATAACAGCCATGATTTTTTGACTCTTATTGCAAAGAAATATGATGCAAATTACTCATGCTCTCCCATGACACCAAAGAAGAAAATATTTGAGCATATGCTAGTTAAAATTATAAACCGAAGTCGTTATTGCTGTTGATTTATGGGGAATTTGCCTTGAAAACAAATCCACTCTTGAAAATCTGTAATCCAAATGACTGTGTACCTTTCCATTGCGAAGCTCTACTTTAGGTAAAGTCCCCATTAAGTGCACCACAAGAGGGTGCAATTGTACCAGCTGTCATGAACACCACTCTACAAACCTACCAGTTTTGAGGTGCAAGGGAAACGATCATTTTGATTTTTATGTATTGTTATTATCCATAATACGCTACATTTGTATGTTTATAGTTTTAATTCTTTCACGGTTTATAGCTCTGCATTTCAAAGAAATGCAGTTTATGGCTGAACATGAGACCCTCTACTATGGCCACTGGTTGAATACAAGCCTTTTCAGTCAGTCACCCTGTTCTGACACCTGTATCTCCAGTTCAGCTAATGCCCGCATTCTATAAGGGCTTCCAGTCTTGAAGTTTCCAGGAGATCGAGATGCCGTCATTCCTTTGACAAATTGCTCTAATCAGCAATTGGTCTCACGGCGGTTTGAGCTTGTAGCCACTATATTTGATTTTGTCATCTACAGAGGTCTTCTAATGCGACAAAAAAAGCCAGGAAAGGACTAACAAATTGCTACTGTCCCAAATACCTCTATTCACCTTTTCAAGGCTGTCGGAGCTGGAAAGAAGATTAAAGACAGCGTAGCTTTGGAGGGAAAAAAAGGCATTGCACGGCAAACTTTTCAATGGAGGAAAACAGCAAATGTTTCTTGTTTCTGTTTTGTATAAATGCAGAACTCTGGAGAAGAAGCTGATGATGACAAACTTGTGCTGTATGGATCAGCTCCAGCTTGCGTGGCCCCTGAAGCAGTCCTTGAAGTGCACCCTGAGGATGCAGGGTTAGCAAGCCAGTTTGACACTGTTTATTCCAACCAGCCTTCTCCACGTCCCTTTTTTTAACCTGTTCAGAAACATGTCTGGGACAAAGATCAATTCAAAGAATTTTTGTGAACCTTTGCTAGAATACTTCTTGTCACCTGGAGAGAGAGAAGTTTTCGTGTACAGTACCTCTTCAGAGAATGCTGTATAGATCCCAAACCCTAGGCAAATATCCCCAAGTCCTCTCCTTGGCCAGGTATTCAGATTCTGTCTTCAAGTAATCTCAAACTATTTGATAAACAGATTTGAGCTGAGTTTTTCCACTTTGGGCATTTTCTCCAGCTCAAAAAATATTTTGACTTTTTCTTGTTCCCTTCCCTAACTGTGCAGACTAGGACTAGTACTCACAAGATTCCAGAGATCAAATATCTCCTTACACTCATCTAATCATTGAAGTATTATACCAATCCTTCTAAAAACTGTTGTAAAGTATGAGTCTGTGTTCAGTTGCCAGTGTATTCCAACCTGTCCCCCTCCTTTTTTTTCCTTTTTTTTTTTTTGTTTTTAGATGCTGAATTCCTGAATATAGCTCCCCATTCTGTAGGCCTGGGCTGCATTCTTTGCTTCTAGAGGTACAAATAATAATTTGTTCCAGTGCACCACAGGTTGCTACAACTGCCATGTGCTGTCATTACTTACCTATCACTCGGTGTTGCCTACAGCTTTAATCAGCAGTGTTTTAATTTAATTCCAGGTCACCGATGAATAATGTGAAAACTTTATTAATTATTACAAAACTTTACTAAACAAAAAAACAAGACCTATACCATGTTGACTCCTCATTTACAGGCATTTTTTGGAAATCTTTCATTGCTGAGCAGGAGCATTGCCTAAAGAAAATGGCTTGATCTGGTTCAGATTATGCAATTATGCAAAGCGCAGGACCTGAGCAGCATCCCATCTTACTGGAGTTAACAGGACAAATGGCAACAGGAGATATTTACCCTACAGACTCCACAGTCTATGTGATTAATGTAACTTTGACTGAAGTTATCGAGCTGAAGCAAAAAACTTCACTGCTGTACCTCCTGGTTTTGCCCCATAGGCAAAGGGCCTCATCCATGGGTGCCTACCTCTACCTGAGGTTTGAAACTACAGACTTTTAGTAGCTTCCCACTCCTTAGTGGAAGACCACAAAACTAAATTTTAAGGCATGACAGATCTTACTGTAGCATATTAAATACTACATTTTAAACAGTGCTACTTAATCAAACACCTTGCAAAAGTCTTGTCACAGGTACCACTCAACCCAACTTGTGTTCTACTGAAATAATGAAATCAGCTTTGTTGGAAAAATGTCTATTTTGTATAAAGCCTTTAGTGTTGAATAGGAAAACGCACATTAAGTTTTCCATTATGTTAAGATATCTAACATAAACAGGGCAGCAGTCTCTGGGGGACCTCTGGATCTAAGCTATCTGGGTTTCCTCATCTAGAAATATGTGGTCTCTGTAAACACTTAAAATCCTTCCTGGAGGTTAATAAACCAGTAAGTAATCGTTAACCTGCGATAAAACCACCTTGTTCTGTCTCCTCTATATAGGACATCGTTTTTAAAATCGCCGCCAGGATTTTCACATTATTAAGGATTCTACATTTTTTACCCAACAGTAAGCTCATACAGCTGCAGCCACTTCCTTGTCTCCCAATACATTCAGATTATTTTGTCCTTAATGGTGCCATTTATAGTTCTTTCCTTGATCCATTGTCTACTTTATACCCTTAAAAACTTTTAATTATATTAATTGCCATATTTTCTTTACCTTTTCCCACATTTGTTATTTGTTGCTTCAATTTCTATCATTTGCTAATGTCACCTTGCCATGGAACTAAAACAGGACTTTAGTAAAAGCTGTCCTCTTCCTTATGAGACTATGACTTTTTGGTCACATAATACCTTTTATTCTAGAGATTTCAGCATTTGTGTTCATGTTGTTGTGCTCAGATTTTAAGCCTCAGTCAGTTTCCCTCACCAGCATAAATGAAGCTTTTGAAATATTGCATGCATGTGCATACAAACCCCCTCGCATACACAAATGTGCTCATATACTTATGGCGTAAGTTATTACCTTATTGTTCACCTCAGCCTCATCTTGATTGCTGTGAGCAGTTCTGGGCCCTGGAATTTGAGGATGATGTGAGGGCCCTTGAATGCGTTCAGAGGAGGGCAACAGAGCTGGTGGAAGGGCGGGAAGGCAAGTCCTGCGAGGAGGGGCTGAGGGCTCTGGGTCTGTCTAGTTTGGAGAACAGGAGGCTGCGCCAGGGGAAGTTTAGACTGGACATCAGGAACCATTTCTTTACTGAGAGAGCCGTCAAACACTGGAACAGGCTTCCTAGAGAGGAGGTCGATGCCCCAAACCTGTCAGTGTTAAGAGGCATTTGGACAATGCCCTTGATCACACGCTTTAACTTTTGGTCAGCCCTGAATTGGTCAAGCAGTTGCAGTAGATGGTCATTGTAGGTACCTTCCAACTGAAAACTATTCTATTCTATTCTATTCATCCCTTAGAAAACTACTATCAGCAATAAATTAGGAGGTCGAAAGCAGAATTTGGTTATGCCAATTCAAAAAGTTTTGACAGAAAATTCTCATTTCCTGAATATACTTCAGGAAGAAAAAAAATTCTAACATAGCGCCCGTGTCTTCACGTGATATGAAGGAGTGCTTCAAGAGTTACTCATCCTCTTCTCCAGCTTGCTGCTTGTAATGGAACCTCACCAGAGTTATGCTAGCACAAGTTCAGGATTACAAGAGTCTTAATGAAAGGTCTAATATCTAATTTCCAGTGGAAGTTACAAACATTGCTTTACAAGCTGCTTTCAGATCCAGATAGGTGTTCTAAAAGTACTTCCACCAAATAATAACTTCTAAGACAGTGAGGAGGTGATTCCGTACCACTAAAAATCCACAGCCCACTGTGATAATGACAGCCCTTGTTCACAGCCAGCCTACTCCTCTTTTGGAGAAGAAATCTGAGCCATAAAGAATGCAATGACAGCCTCTTGATATATTCACATGGGAGTCTGGATTGCAGCCCCCCTTACAGAGAACATTTAAATATACGTTATTTTCATAAAGTAAAACAGCCACACCGGGGCTTACTCAAATGAAGCAAAAGAGAAATGAACTGTACCAGTGTTGACCGCTGTAGCTCACAGTCTGTTACAAGAAGGAATTACTATCACTTCCTTCTGTATGCAGGAATGACTGCCCTGGCTTAACGATCCAGTTCTAGAACAGGTTGTGCAGCTATGAATTCCAGCAGGGGAGAGTTACCTGGTTTCCTCAGAGGGTACATCGTAGACCCCGTATTTCTCCTTTAGAGGCCATACTGTCCACTTTAGGTGGCTGCCAGCACAGTTAGTTACATGGCATCTTCAGATCTCATTAGTACTATACATCTCAATGAGAGCAGAGATGAAAGGGCAACCCAGTGCTCGGCTTAGCTAGAACCTCTAGAGCCTGACACTGCTTTTTATCAGCCTAAAGCATATGTCAAGTTTTGAAAAAGTGTTACAGATTTCTCACTTTCAGTGAACTGCAGATGATTATAATTAATTTGGGTAGGAGAAGGATACATTTATGTTACAGAAGGGATACAAAGATGATGTATGGACATAAGAGACTGAACTATGTTTCCTATTTGAAGACTACAGATTGAGTAAGTAGGACAGTTTTTAGCCATTATAACTAGCTATTTATGTCTGCATTTGGATGTGGAAAAAGATTCATAACTGAAAATGGCTTCTCATGTCTATTAATGGTTGTACCCAAGTAGCTGTCATAATCCACGAACTTCTACTCCTGTAAGTCCTTCTGCACACTTGCTAACTTTTGAGTCCTCTAAGTAGAAAAACATGTAAGAGTAATAAGGAAAAATCAAACATGAGGGACAAACACCTCTTTCTCTGCCTTGACTATCCAGAAAGCAAGGTCAGCACAGTTGCATCATAAACATGTCTACATCATTGATGGAGTGTTACAGGAGACAAATGCCACTCTTATTTTTTCTCAAAAGTGACTGTTTCCCAAAAGGAGTGTTTCGCTATCTAATTCTGAAAGGGAACATAGTTTTTCGTGAAATAGTCTATATAGTCTACAGCACTCTTTTAAACGAACCCTGCTTAAAATGTTACAGTCATTGCTAGGAAGATTCCACAATTCTCATAAAAAAATTCTATCTTACACTTGATTTTGGAGCAGAATTGCGTTCTTCAAGTGATGGTGCTACATATCATTATTCAGGAACGAAGGAGAACAAAAGTAAAAAATAAACATCTTTACTTTCTGCAAAGTCTTAATAAATCTTGCAGTTTCTTTCTTTACAGAAGCTACCCTTCCCTTCCCTGCTATAGCCTAGCTCTGGCCTTCCAATCACCCACTTTAAGCTATGCAACACTCTTGAAATGCGTATCACAGAATCACAGAATGTTAGGGGTTGGAAGGGACCTCTGTGGGTCGTCTAGTCCAACCCCCATCTTCTGCCACTTGCTCAGTGTTTTCAGCATTCTGATTTCCTCTCACATCTCTTAAAATTCCTCAGTCTCACAGTTCCTTGCATCTTTTCTGTAAACTTTTCTCCTTTGCTTCACATTTCTCTATCCTATTCTTTGAAACAGCCACATGATTAATGCTGGTTTGAACTCATTCACAAGTGCACCTGTTCCTCTCTCCCTTCACATGCCCAGGAGATCATTCATTCTGTAAAAACACATTCTTTTCTCCTTCCAGGATTCTTTATGATTTTCTACATACTATACTGTACAGTAGATGCTGCTAATATACTATGTGCAATTGTCACCATATATCTCCCCTTGACCGTGCTATGTATAAACAACAGTAGAATAATTATAGCTAAATATTTTTACCCACTTTTACAACTATCCACAGAAGTGGTTTATTTTTTTCTTTCCTTTTTTTTTTTTTTTAAATACGGACTTTGTTTTGTCAAGAAGTACAAACTTGCACGCTCCACTTGCACGTGGGGGAAGAGAGACGAGATTTAAGTTCCACGCTTTCTAATTGGGGTTCTTTTCACTGTTCCAACGCCTCCCCGCCACCCGCCAGGAAGGCATTTCGTGGCACAGTCCCTAGAGGGCACTGCGCAGCCACCCGCGGGCCCGCCCTGGGTCACCGCGCTCTGTCCGGGCGCCCAAGAGTTCATTCACCGCCTTTATCAAGGCATTTCCACTTTCTATCGGAGCCAACCGCGTTTTATGGGATTACTATGTTTCCTCCTCCTAGCAGACCCAATCGCAGACTGTCAGTCCAAGCATGTTCCTGTCATTTGCTGTGAATTAAAGCACGTTCTTCCCTTCATTTGATTTGGCTTCTGTCTGCTACCCTCGGTAACATGGAAAAGCCTTGACTGCATATTTGGGTCTACTCCTACGCTGCCTATCTTGTGGTCAGCTGTTTTTCACTAGTCAAGAAATGCAAAACTCTGCAATTTTTGCTTTCTTCCACTGGTATCTACTAACATACCCCATTCATGTTGTAGTAACTATGATGCTACTAATCTAAAATCATACTTGAGTATGCCAAACTGCATACTGCAATATAGAGGCGGGGAAAACAGTACTTGTGAAAATTACATTTTTGCATTCATTATTTTGTTTCTACTTGATCTGGTTTAAACGCTTAGTCTTTGCAAAAAATTCACACATGCCCTTCTCCAGATTTTGGAGTGCAAAGCTATTCTCTGTAATTGGCTTATGACATATTAATACTCAGACCAGCAGCCTACTACCACATTAATGGTTAAACCCCACCTCAAAATTTGCTCTGAGAACAGCCAGTGCATCACATAACTGTTGTTGGTAGCTTTGCCGAACTTGGACTTCTTTCTGCAATTCAATTCATAACAACTTACTGAGAACTTTGATGTGCAATAAAAGGACACAAGCAATTAGAAAAACCAAACCAGACCAAACAACTTTTACATATTCTCCTTTTTCATTTAAGAACATTAAATGCTATCCAAGCTCTTGAATGTGGAAAAAACCACTAAGCTCATGTTCCTTTTCTGTCACTTTTTTTTTTTTTCTGATTTTTTAAAATGCAAGAAGCTTGAAACTGATGCTTTATGCATACTTCTCTCTTGTAGTGAATGCTCGCTATCATGTTGTAATGGGCTGTGATTTACTACCTAAAGATCACTGGCTATATATTATCAAACAAGTACATGGGAAAAGAGCTGTAAATAATTTATACGCATGTAAGTATGCTACATTTCTTAGCTATTAAAATATGATTACAAAATATTTTACTAGAAATAACGCTACAATTTGTTTTCCTTGATATGTTAGTATGCAGAGTGCAATGTAATCCATGTTCTGTTAATTGCAAATTCGCAAAAGACACCCTAGAAAGTCACTTTTAACTCTGTATTGGTACTTTTATTTCCTATTTTCAATACTTCAGTGGATTACTTTTGACTAAGTAAAATATTGTATCAATCTGTACAAAGAAGACACTTCAATGAGAACTGGCATCTAGTGAAGATTAACATGTAACTGAACAAGATTTTTTCTCTTATTCCAGTTATGAAAAAGCTCAATGTCTTTTGATCATTTATGTATTCACAGAGACTTGAAGCCTGCTCTTCAATTTTTACTTCATGTTGTGCCTGAATGATGCTTTTGTAGATAAACAAATCTTGCTGGAGGGAGTGAACAAGCTAAAAATCAAAATCTTATTATTTACTTTTATAAACAAAGTAAGCCAGTCAAAAGAAAAGTACAATGGTTTCATTACTCTGTTCAAGATGCTGATGGCTAGATACGTTCACCTAAACACAAGCATCTAATGCATTTCTATGCCCTGTGGTATCCTCTTTGGTCTACAACAGTCACTTCAGCATGGGTGTCTACTTCTGTCAGAGCCCACATCCTCACATCCATGCTTTGGACTTCTTAGGCTGTCAGTAGGAGTTCAATCTGCAGACTAAACCACCTAAATTTAAGTGTTTCTGTAAGAACTAGGTGAGTAAGTTTCTGTTACAGGCAATGAAATCAATGGAACCCGACTCTGTTGCTCATGCACACATGGTTTAGTGTCAGAAGAAACGAGATATGAAAGACACCTTATGCAGGGCTGGCAGACATGACACAGGAGCTAAAGGAAATCCGTCCCTTTCTGAAACCAGAGACAGAGGCCAAGTAGCATATCTTTGGACATCTTCACTGACTACAAAGACAGATTTACGGTGACTGTACGGCAAGTTCAGGTGCCTTGCTCAAAGATAGCCCCATGAGAGATCTAAATGTAGGTTTCTTAATCTATGAGCTGACGCCAAATAATAAATTCAACTGTTAAATATTGGGAAGTGTTCTATAATGGAAATAAGATATATTGCACCATAATGCTAATGAAATTAAAAAGCAATTATATGAAGAAAACGGCAACTACTTCTGCAGAACAAAACTTACATTATAAAAATGTGCCAAAATGATGTATTGCTGTGTCAAGAGCATCAATGATGACTTTGGAATGGTTGTTGTAAGCACCATTCCATTGTGTCACTCCTGTGGATGATAAAAACTTAAAACTGAAATTAAGAAAACTGCAACTCATGAAATGGAGTATCTGAGTATACAATATTAAGCATCTATTTCAGTAGTCCCAGGCAAGGAAAGCATAATGAGAACTGACCCTCAATATAAACATACTTTGTACGCAGATGTATAAAATGTTCTCTGTAAAAAAACCTAAAACTAAAAACTAAAACCATGTCCCCAACCTTCAGTACTGCATATTTTAAAGATATTGGGATTTAATATTCGACAGGCAGAGAATATTTATGCAGTAAAGATATTTGGTTTTCTCAAAAAAATAACTATTTTAGGAACACTCAAGTATTTGCCAGATGGTGACTAGTTAGATTCTGCAAAGGAGATCCATACATATGTTTCAATACAGGTATCAAAATGAAAGCCCAGAAAGTGGTCAAAACTTGTTCATAAATCCTAATTCAGTACTCTGCAAAGTATTTTACGGTAAAAAGACTAAAAATATCTGCATTGTAGCAAGCTGTGACAGAGGAAGTATTAAAGGAAATGTGTTCTGCTTGCCACTGGCTCAGATGAGTAAAATACTCCACATTTTTTCAGGGATGTGAGGTAGAATGCAGTATTTCTCCTAAAAATAGTGCCAAAAACATTTAATTTTAGTTTTTATCTATATATACACTATCTAAGACCTAAAAATAAAAGGGTTTTTTTTCCTAGGAAATTAACCTTTTGGAGCACATAATTATTCTATATCCTGAAGCATCTTCCTTCGTGATTTCTTCCACAGTGAAGAGATAGATAGAAACGCCTCATTTTGACGGAACGGATCTCCCTCTGCAGGTCTCTAGAAGCAGCTGTCTTCCATCACAAATTGTTGAGGCACTGATGTTAAGCAGACTGGACCATGGCTCCTTATGGACTCCCATGTCTAAGCATTAAATGTCAGCAGACACTGTTTAAGGTACACATATAATTGTGCAAGAGTAGACAATATGATTTGGACCTTCTTATTTGCTTGTTTATACGATTTGTGCAAACTAGACGCATTGCACTATTTTATTTAAACTCCTTAATCAGAAGTGTGCGGTCTCCTTAGACATACTTGTAACTGATGTCAGGCAGGTATCAATGCAACTGACAGGTCAACATTTATTTCCAGACTCTTAGCCACTATTACACAACTTTAAGCCTTCCGAATTTTCACTTATGTCTACCTTTTTTGTACAGTAAACAATGTTAATCCCTTCATAACTTTCTCTGATTCAGATAGCCAAGCAATCCAGCCTTTAATTCATCTGTTGTATGTTATTCTATTTTGAAAACTGAAATTTATATAATTTAACTGAAATGGTATATGAAGACAGAAGAAAAGCCAAAACAGATTTGTAAGAATTACACAAAACAGAGATGGTAGTGACAAAAGTACACATTCTATAGCATGAGGAAGACTCTGTTGTGATACTTTCCTAATTTACCTTGATTGATTAAAGCTTGTGTAGCAATAGCTGGATCCTTTAATTCTGGTATTTCTTTGATATCTGTGTAGCATGATCTGTGCTGTAATATCCTATTTTTAAGTCATCTGAAATGCAAGGTCTGCAAAAATAGACAGAATTGAAAAAACATTTGAAATGTTGCAGTATTTGCATTAATCAAGTTAATCAATCTCCTGTTAATAACGGAAATTTGGAGGCAAAGTACCTGTATTTTTTTTATCATTTCACTTGTCTGACTTTTTTAAGACAGAGGGGAATTTAAAAGAGTGTAATAAACACATTAACAGCTTATTTCTATGTTTATTTCATGAAGACAAGTGTTTTTAATCAAGTAACAGACAACAACTAAAAAGTTAAACAACACTAACATTATCCTTAAGAACAGATAAGAAAATGCAAAAGAGCAGAGCGTATTCTGTCAGTAAATGGATTATTTTCAGTGTTCTGTAGAGAAATATATCAGTCCAGAAGTCCTGGACTGTAGATGTAGTTAGGAGCTGGATTTTCTGTCTCACTGATAAACTTGATTATGTTCATATTATTAACATAGTCAAAAAGACACAACATTGTTACATTTTTTATAAAAAATTAGAACATCGGATTGTTAAAACATAATACTTTGACACCGTGAAAATCCCTTTCCGTTAGAAATCGACGGTGTCAGAATATTCCTGGCCAGGCCTACCTAATTTCCAGCCATTCCAAGCCGGAGAAGAGGTTTGAAATTTTCATGGCACTGAGCCGCAGGTGCTCTGGAGCCCTCCACACCGTGTGAGCGCCCAGCTCCACTCCAGGCCCCGGGACTCAGCACAGCGCCAGGGCCCCTGACCGCTCCCGGGCGGCTCCGCGCTCCCGCGCAGACGTGCCGCTCCCCCCCCAGGCAGCTGCGGCCGCGTTACGCTGCCAACCC
>Ga0065711_1029172_pt1 | contig 37276 bp, 25 predicted proteins | sample Hoacrofraction12_FD_59098 | JGI IMG/M metagenome (GOLD analysis project Ga0065711, IMG submission 59098) | Hoatzin crop microbial communities from Cojedes, Venezuela - Epithelial fraction 12 v2 (version 2) | ecosystem: Host-associated > Birds > Digestive system > Esophagus > Crop | place...
GGGGGGCGGGGCGGAGGGGAAGTTAATTGCAGAGCTCAGGAGTGCGTGGAGCGTCGGGCAGTCAGAGTTGCTCTGTGCTTTTTTTCACTGTTCTGTTTTGTATATTCTCCTTATATTACTGTTGCTACTGTTTGTTTTCATTTGCTGTTCTGTTGATCCGTCCTTATCCCAACCCATGAGTTTTTGCCTTTTTCCTTCCATTCTCCTCCCCAACCCTGCATGGGGAGGGGCAATAGAGCGACCAAATGGTGTTGCTGGCCACCGCCAAACCAAGACATTTTGGAAAGCCCCAAAGGCCTCTCCAGTTCAGAAATTCCTTTCTGTTCTTATCCATTCAGGTTTCACTGCTGAGCTTTTACTGTTTTTAAGGAGACAGGTTAATCTAGGACTCCTTTCCATTGAGATTTCACTTTTAAGGGCAGCTGGCATTGAGGGCACCTGGCATTTATCCCGGTCAAACCAAAACTCTACTGTTCATTAGTCATTACGGTGTCTTTCCAAATCACTGAAGGTTAGGTAAGTCTGAATAGAAATCTCATTAATAGGATTTGTGCATCTGTCTTCCACATAGAGATTTTCAAATGTCCCCTAGAATAAGAACTGCCCTTCTCACAGGGAGCAGAGGGATTTCACACACCTTGTTTCTCAGACTTTGAATTAGTGGGAATTAGTTTTAACGGCAACGTTCTTTGGGGGAAACTTTATACTCTGCACATTTCATATATGTAATTTACAACTGCTCTATCAGATTCTGCAAGCATTGTTCCTCTCTGAATTTGGGCTAAGTTTGGCTTTTAAAATACCTAAATTTACTCACAGAAGGAAGCACTAAAATTTAGTCACATAAAGGACTTGAAAATGTGATTGTATGGAGTTTGTCACTGTCCACACATTTAGTTAAGTAGATTTCTTATGTGTCGGTTCAAGTTGGTCCACTAGGAGCCTGCATGTCCAGAAATTGAAATAGCACTTACATATCTTTATCACAAGTTGTTATTGACAACACAACCTTCATCCTAAAATGAGATGTTTCTGGTGACTTGGTGTCTGGATGTACCTAGTATATGGTGCCACAAAATGTTTTTGTGTTCACAGTGAAAATGGCAGCTTAATTAAAGTGCTTCCAGACTCCTTGTTGACTGAAACTTTGAAGTGCTAGTGGATGTAAGCAGTTTTCTCCTTGCCAGACGGTAAATTTCATTTTTGCTTTTCAACCAAGTGTTTTATTTCTTGCCTGAGGTTAAATTGAAAGAGCACAGGTGACTATCCAGTTCTCCCCATGGATGTTCTTCATCTACAGCAGCTATAATATCGAAGGTTTGATGTCTGCAGCAGAGAGCCAAGAATTTCACCCCAAAGTAAGAGAAGGTGTATCAGTAGATACATGTACCACACAGTTTCAATATTAATGTACCACATGGTTTCAATACCGGTAATAACAATTCGTAGGCTCATTTAGAGGTCCAGGTCTACTATTTTTCCTGTGTTTCCTCCCTTTCCCTTTGTTTGAGATGCGCTTTTATAAAGAATACTCTTTACAATTTTCCTGTGTGGTTAAAGGAGAGCAGAGGTCGCTGGTCACTACACTCTAACTTGCCATCCAGCAACTCCTTAATGAGCTCAGGGTTGGGTGTGGACTACTGGCCCTCAGCTTGTCATTTTACACCCACACTTGGCTGATCACTGCAAAAGAAAAGCAGTTCTTTAGCTGGTATTTCCCTAAATGGAACGAGATGAGCATGGGCATCTATCCCTATTGCAGGAATGGTAGCAGTGGAAGAAGTGTCAGCTGTCGACAGACTACCTCATAAGCATTAAGATTCAGCTTAGATGTACATTTTCATTTCATGGTTAAATACATGACTTCATCACTATATATGTTACTTTGAGACTTAGACCTCTGTTGGACCATGGAAAGTGCACAGCTGTGAAGCAAAGGAGTTGGTTGTAAAAGAGCTAACAGCATGTTCCCTATAGCATAAGAGATTCAAAGTAGTGCAGAATGAAAAATAAAATAAAAAACCCCAACTTTCTTTCGAATTTTAATAATACGACTTTTTCATTTGTCCATTCTAGTAGAAATAAAAAACAGTTCTAGTTTTTGGTTCTGGAGTTTTATTTCAACCTTTCTGTTGTTATTTTTTCCATGTCTCTGAAGATTAAAAATGGTTTCATTAAGTGCATTTGTCATTTACTTTTACTACTTAGAAAAAAGTTGATGAAATATCTTGACTACTTAAAAAATAGATACTGAGAACTGGCTTCTCAGTTAAGTGGGACAAATAACATTTGAAATCAGTGAACTGCACAAGTTTACTTTATCTGAAACTCTTACCATATATGACTAACTTCCTGCCAGGTAGTTAAGCATCTGAGAAAAGTAATGTGAGAAAATGAACTGTGACAATAGCAGAGGGCTTGCAAGCTTCTTCCCTCATCATACGAGCACTGATGTGGCAAGAAAAAAACAGTACCTGTTTTGCTGAGGTATCTGCATTCTGTGTCACAATAATATCCTTATGTAGTGAATGTGGGTAAACATCAAGTTGTTATTTACGAAATAAACAGGTGTGAGACAGGAAAAATATAAAAATTCTTTTATGAAGTCTTTCCTCAAACAGGAACACAAAACCATAGCTCCCTTTCTAAAGTCATGTTAGGACTGCGACAGTATTTGTAATAGTTAAATTTTACAGATTTCTGAAGCTCAGTAATTAAATTTCATCCAATCCCAATGAGGATACTTTGCAGAAGACTGAAAGATCCGATTTGTGATGTTCTTGCCTTCAGAAACAAGGACTTAATGGCAGAACAGAAGGAGAAATTTTAACTTTAAATTTTTCCCACTTTGAACAAGACATGTGAACCCAAGATTTACACTTCCTTTCCTTAAATGTCTATGATTTCTTCTGAGGTTTAACATGACAATTGGATTTAGGAGAGGTCAAAAATGGAATTTTGAGGGTACATGTAGATGCAAATCAATAAAAATTCCAGAACAGATGCAAAGGTCAGTGTTCCTTCTTTCATTCTTGTGTTGCCTTCGTTGGCGTGGCGACCTGGTTCAGGAACGGCACGGCGACCAACCCCAGGCCGCTCGGGCCATCAGCTCGCAGACACCGATGTGGTGGACAGCAAATGGCGTTTATTGATAAATAGCACAGCATTATATAGCTTAGGTTTACAGCGTCACTTCCGTCTGCTTACTTCATGGGCTAAACGCTATTGGCTATCAGGAGAGGAGGGGGGTCCCCTACCTTTCCGTACAGCGCGACATCTTCCGACCGCCAATCCCTAACTATCCACATTTCCCCCCTCCTTATGTTTAACTAAATAGGCTAATATAAAATATAAAAATTTTAATACTTAACCTTAAGACTTAAGCTTAATATTTAGCTGTGAGATTTATCTCTAAGATACAACTATAAGACTTAACCTTAATTAACCTTAACTTCAATTTAAAAAAAGTAAATATTAAAATCTTATCATAACAAACATAAGGTATCTTAAACAAATGCATTTGTAAATTAGCTAAAATATAACAATCTTAAAAATTCTATCGCTATTCTTATTCTTATTCTATTTTTATTTTATATTTTATAATAGTCTTAAAAAGTATATGTCATAAACCTGAATAAAAACATAAGGCATAGTGAACGGGTAGAAGTTGAGGTAACTTTTAGGGACAATTGAGGATAACACTGGGTAGGTACGTTTTTATAACAGTTGATGGTGTTCTAGAACATAATGTTAACTTTCTCTAGCCGACTCTTGACGAATGACACGATTCTATTTAGTATACAGGGTCCAAAGATCAGTGTCGTTATGATCATCTCGCGATCGGCCCTACTGTTATGTATTCTATTATCACTCGATCACTTGCAAGGTCCCGTAGGATCCACCTGTATGGCTGATAGTGATGGTAATCTAATTCTGCCTGTCCTATAGTAACAAGCTCCAAAATCAGGATCACACAAAGACATCGTAGCCCCTCTTTGCCGAGGCTATTCTGCCGTTGTCTGGGTTCTGCCAGTGAGGAACTTCCAGGCTTGGACAGGACGCTTGCCGACTTGTCATCTTCTTTTTTCACCAGGGTGTATGGGTTACAGGGGTGTCCGATGATCCGGCCCTGTGAACAAAAACTCACAGTTTTCATTAGTTTTATTCTGGCTATTATGGTGCAAACAGCCACCTGGATCAGGGTTAGATGCTTTTTCTTTGCGACATGCTTAATCATGTCCACGATGCTTGACCCTGCCGGTAGCAATCGCAGGATTTCTTTGGTTGTCGAATTACACTGCTGACGTAAACATTCTGCTACGACTGGGCCTTTTGCCTCCGCAGGCAAGGCCGAAGAGTCGACTGCTGCTTGGAGACGATCCACAAATAGTGTAAAGCTCTCACTTTCACTTTGCTTTATTGTGGACCATGGCGATGGTTTGGCAATGACTCTAGAGGCTGTGTGAATAGCTCCTGTGGCCGCACGAGTAGTTGTAATAACTTCATGGGCCCGCAGGCCCTTGGCTTGCGCCTGGCGGGTAATCATTTTGGTATCTGTACCCATTAACCACTGCAGGTTGGAGCCATGCAGTGAATGATCCTCCCCAGTTACTTGGGCTAGTTGCCTCTCACAGTTGTCCTCCCATTCTTGTTTAAAAACGATCATCCCTGCCCCGTCAAAGATTAATCTACAAGTTTGTTTTATATCGAACGGGAGCATATCGTCTCCCCCGAATACACCATCTATGAGGGTGGAGACCATGGCAGAATTAAGCCTTTTATCTGCGATTGCCTTAACAACCGCTTGTATATCCTTAGGGTTTATTGACGAGTGGACCCTCTGTCCCCCATCCATCACCCGGACCAGGAACGCTAGTGCGGCTGATGGGGCCCAGGCGGCGCACGCAATCCTTATTTTCCTCCAGTCCGTGAGAGGGATTTCTCCCCCTCGCAGTTTCTCTTTAATTTGGATGGGGATATTTTGGTTCTTGACTTTGTCTATCTCTGTTTCCTCCTCTGCTAAGTTTGAATCAATTGCGAGCCACTCGTCCCAGCTAGTGTCTGACTCGGAGTCGGAGCTCGACTGACTGGTTACTTCCGGTTTCCAGTACCATTTTGTCGGGCTTCAGCCCCGCTGACTTCCTTTGTGGGCAGGCCGTCCCCCCCCTCTTGGCTCGCCCTGCCTTCCGCTCGGCGGGGTGTTTACCCGATAAGAGCATTTTTTGAAATGCATGTTCTGATTGGTTCTCTGCCCCTTATCACTTTTTTCTTTCTTGTTCTCCTCCCCCTCCCGTTTGTGTGCGCTTTTTAGTTCTAGCGCTTCCTCCCTGTTTGCGCCAAGGGCGTCTTCACCCCGCCCTTCCCCTTTGTGCTCAGTGCCATCCTGAGACGCATAGGGCGATGCTTTAGCCCAGACTTCCTCAGACTCTGTTTTTTTCGCGGCGCCCCTAGCCTCCTCGGCTAACCCGCCCCAGGAGGATTTAACTCGTTTCTGTCCCTCCGTAAGCGGGTCGGGGTTCGGGAATTGAGGGGACGTGTCGCCCTCTTGCAGATTTTTAGGCTCAGCAGAGTCATCATCGTCTGGGGGGTGCAAAGTCTGTGTGGCTGCCCCGATTCCCAATTTTCGGGTGGCAAATAAACAGCTCCCTGCCGCCCTCCATGTCTCCTGTTCTTGTATGGCCTTCTGCAGGGCCTGTACGACTTTTCCCCACGACTTAAGGTTTTTCCCACAACCCGAGGACATCGTTTCCTCGGCTAACGCTTTAGTACACTTATCCCACACCTCAGGGTGGAGAATATCCACCGTCTGGTCAATGACCCCAATTTGCAAAAGCCTCACAAATGTGAGAGTAAAATCTTTGGGCTTACAATCAATACCCCACTGCTTATGTAATTGCGATACGACCTTCACAAGGGCTTCCATCCTCCTTGTTGGTCCGGGAGCGTCCTCCCCGCCGGGCTGGTCCTGCTGCTCCGGCCGCCGTTCACCCGATTCCAGGCGAGTCTTTCCCAGGTTTCGGCACCACTTGTTGCCTTCGTTGGTGTGGCGACCTGGTTCAGGAACGGCACGGTGACCAACCCCAGGCCGCTCGGGCCATCAGCTCGCAGACACCGATGTGGTGGACAGCAAATGGCGTTTATTGATACATAGCACAGCATTATATAGCTTAGGTTTACAGCGTCACTTCCGTCTGCTTACGTCATGGGCTAAACGCTATTGGCTATCAGGAGAGGAGGGGGGTCCCCTACCTTTCCGTACAGCGCGACATCTTCCGACTGCCAAGCCCTAACTATCCACATTCTGGCTTTAGTTATAATGTTTGCTTGGTATTTCCTGCTTTGCTGAGCTAAGCCTAACTGTCCCCTGATGTTAGAAGCACTCCAAGAGAAAACAAAATGCTTAGCCCTTCCACATCTATGTTGAGAAGCAGAACAAGGGCATAGTGTTTTCCCGTTCTCACTCATTTCTGCATGTGTTCCAACACATAACATATGAAATAAATTATCGCTGTTGTGCATTAGATACTTTCAGAATATATTACCCTTCTTCACACCCTTTTTAAGCACCTAAACAACCGAGGAAAAGCCCTCCTGTGACAGATTCAAGATACTTTATCTAGTGTCTTAAGGAGTTAAGTAGAGTTGCACAACCAAATCATGATATCAAGCATATTTTATTTGCAGACTGCTACTTACATGCTAAAATGTTCATAAGCAGCAAGCTTTTAAGTAGCAAACTACTGCAAGTTGTTGTAGGCATCAAGTGTCACAAGCTTGGCTTGTCTGATGAGCAAACCACACTCGCAGCCAACAAGCTGCTACATCCTGCTACAGACTAACAAAGTTGCTGGAAATTATTTTGGAATGTAATGAACTATGGTCAATTATTCATTACTGGACATCTTGGCCTATTATTCAGTCATGTAAGTGCAATTGTTTTATTGTAATCACATGTGCAGAGGTTCACAGAGATAAGCAGATTAGTGTGTCTGTCAAAGACAATTACATTCTATTGTACATTAGCAAAAATGAAGAAAGCTCAGTTTTCATTAGACACAGCCTCAGACTCTGATGTCAGAGGGCAAGAGGGGAAGGAGACAATGCTGTGATGCCGAAGTCCCTTCTTTGCCTAGCTTTCAGCACTTAACACACTCACAACTTGAGTCTTGAAAAGGACTCCCTTTCTCTCCCTATTCAAAAATAAATTCTGTTACTGGTAGTAAGCATGATGGCTTTTTTTTTCCTGGCTGGGTGGTGATGGGTTATTTTCTAAATGCATTTTCTTCACCATCCACTAGTCATCAGTGTTGGGAATCTAATTTACATTTTGCATGACAGTAAAGTGATCTAATGTGTTGGTTAAAAATACACTTTTATGTCTTGCACAAAACCCTTTCTAAAACAGCCTTACGTAATAAATAAATTTATCACATACGTAGAATCATTGCTGGGGATTCATAAGTCTGAATTTTGCTGCATATTTTACTATCTCAGCTCTACTCTTAATATATATGGTAACATTGTGGGAACAGATGTATACATAAACCCATGAACTTCAGAAAAGTCCATAAACCCTGGTGATAACAAGATAAGCACAATACTATTAGTGCATTGGTAGCACTCAAAACAAATGCTTGTGTCTAAAATAACCCTATCAAGAGATTTTTCTCCAGTGAATTGTATTCATTCTCTTGAGCTGAAAAAATACCAGGTAACTCAATATAATCTTCTGCAGAGCTCAGCTGAACATAACCCACTCTGATGCAGTTATGCCTGTTTCATTTAAAAGAGTGATCCTCCTGAGGGTTAGGAGAATTTCTCCTTTAATAAGTGAAAGCATTTACATTGCATTAACACGCAAAGACTTTCCTCTGAGTGTTTCATGAGAATGAAAGAAAGAACCCCAACCAACCTAAAGAATACAAGCCTAATCCTTTCTTTGTGGTATCCGGTCTTGTTTAATATCTTCATCAATGATCCAGATGAGGGGATTCTGTGCTCCCTCAGTAAGTTTGCAGATGACACCAAGCTGGGTGGGAGTATCGATCTGCTTGAGGGTAGGGAGGCTCTGAAGAGGAATCTGGGCAGGCTGGATCGATGGGCCAAGACCAACTGTATGAGGTTCAATAAGGCCAAATGCCGCTTCCTGCATTTGGGTCACAACAACTCCATGCAAAGCTGCAGGCTTGAGGAGGAGTGGCTGAAATGCTGCCTGGCAGAAAAGGACATTTTTGGGGTGTTGGTTGACAGCCGGCTGAACATGAGCCAGCAGTGTGCCCAGGTGGCCAAGAAGGCCAGCAGCGTCCTGGCTTGTACCAGGAACAGTGTGGCCAGCAGGAGTAGGGAGGTGATGGTGTCCCTTTACTTGCAACTGGCGAGGCTGCAGCTGGAGTACTGTGTTCAGTTTTGGGCCCCTCACTACAATAAAGACATTGAGGTGCTGGAGCGTGTCCATAGAAGGGCAACGAAGCTGGTGAGGGGTCTAGAGAACAAGTCTTACGAGGAGCAGCTGAGGGAGCTGGGGCTATTTAGTGTGGAGAAGAGGAGGCTGAGGGGAGACCTTAATGCTCTCTACATCTACCTGAAAGGAGGCTGTAGTGAGGCAGGTGTTGGTCTCTTCTCCCCAGTAACTAGTGATAGGAAGAGAGGAAATGGCCTCAAGTTGCATCAGGGGAGGTTTGAACTGGATATCAGGAAAAATTTCTTTACTGACAGAGTGATCAGACATTGGAATAGTCTGCCCAGGGAAGTGAGTGAGTCACCATCACTGGAGGTGTTCAGAAAGAGTGTAGATGTGGCACTTTGCGATATGGTTTACTAGGCATGGTGATGTTCATTTGACAAATGAACTTAATGATCTTAGAGCTTTTTTCCAAGCTATGAGTCTATGATTCTATGATTCTATGATCTCAGCAGCTGTAATAATACAGTAAGTTAAAACATTATGCTGGAAGTATTATTTTTTATTTAACTTAGATAAATTCGATATGTTCTTTGCTCATGTATATGCAAAAAGAGAAAAGTGTTGGTAATTTATGTTGAAGATTCTAAGGGTTTTTACTGACAAGCTAGGATCAACTTTTGTTAGGTATCAGTAAAGTAATACACATGATACTACTATATGATACAGAATTTAGTTATGTGTTCAGTGCTACAGTATGAAAAAGAGTCACTGCAGGCAGAGACCCCCTTTTTGGGAATCCCTAAGTGCACTTGTAAGAAATCTGCTTTCTTGATTACTGTGCAGTGTTGAGAGCATGAATGTGCAGTAGAAACCATCAACTTCTTACCCAGCAAAAATGCAAACACTTTAAATTTCTGTAAACATAAAAGGAATATAAATTTAAGTGGATATATTAATCAATTTCTAAAATGTACTTATTTTAAAGTTGTGCAGGTAGCCAGAGTTATGTGCAGGGTATAGTAATAACAATATTCAGATTCCTTCTTCTCTGAGTCCTGAGGTTTCCTGTGTGTAGTGTGAGTGCTTTGATATATAGAAGTCTTCTAACAGTAACTCCTGTGTTCCCCGCACCAAATAAACTGAAAGGTGGCCTTACAAGGGTCAACGTGATGCGCAATGAGGTGCAAGCAGCTGAGCAAGAGTTCTCGGTGTTACCGCTGCATGGATGCGTGGTACCCAGGACCTGCAGAGCACCATGGGGAAGCTAGTTTCAAGAGTGTTTGGGATGGTGTAAAAACAGGCTGCTTCATTATTACCGCTCTGAAGTGAAGTGTGGATTACAGGTCTTGTTCTGCTTCAGGTGCATCAGTTCGAAAGAACAGAGGATATACAAAACTGCACTCCTCTAAGAGCAGCGCAGAGATTTTTCTTCAATGGAAATACCAGAAATAGAGCTTTCTCACGTCTCAATGTGTTTTGGGGGATGGGGAGCATTTGCTGTGGATTTTATGCAAAACTAAGGATGAGATGTGAGACATAATAGACAGCTTCCTGATTTCTTCTGGACTCTGTGGATGTGAGAGTCACTTTACACTCTGCAATCACAGCCTTTGCTGTACTTTCTGATGCAGCTTGTTTGCCTGTGACTTGTAACACTGTGATATTTACACTGCATAAAAAGCTTGCCTCCGGGGGGAGAAGATAGTTTTTAATGGATGTCTGAAGTCTTTGATTCAAAGGCATTCTGCCTTCTAACACCAACAGAGCAATGAGGGCAACAAGATGGGGTTCGTAGAGATAAACAGTGACATTTACCTTCATGGTGATCAGACAAGTAATGTCCTTCATGCTTCTTCTGCTCTTACTATGCTTCAGGTTTCACGATTGAAAGTGACATTAGGACTTGGATTTAGAGATAATGTGTTAACAGGGCATTAAAAAATCCCCACAATTACTGAATAACAGCACTTCTTAACCACTTTTCCTTGATCTCAATGAGACTTTAAAGGAACCCACTGTTAAACACAGCAAACTAATTTTACTCCTAAACTCCTATCTGATGAAGCATTACACTTATAGTTTTCTTCAAGACTTTTTGCAGCCACCCTGGAATCCTTAGGGAATCGTATCTCCATGGTCAAACTTCCTCAGAGGAGAAAGTTTGCTGTCCAGATTTTCTCTGCTTCACCTACTGTTTTGGAGATTTTTTTGGGTGGGAGGACTGGTGGTGTTCAGTTAATTTCCTTTACATAAACATGTCTTATTAATATAGTCAGAGGTAATCTAAAGCAAAACATTTTCTTTATGTATACCTAATATGATCCTTGTATGACCATTGCTAGTTAATGTAAACTAGGCTGCCTGTGGAAGTTATTCTGGTTTTCTGAACTGAGCAATTCAGATCTGAGAGAAGCAGTGAAGAGAGTGAAGACCACACATTCTTAACAATTGTATCCTTTTTCCTCAATGATATGGGACCTGTAGTCTAAAGTCTGGTTTGCACAGATTCAAGCTTGAAAAGATGTGTTTACATAATCTGTACAAACTGACAGAAGTTACATATTTGATGAGAAGGAAAGAGAGAGAAAAGGAACACAGATCTAAAGCTCTGCAAGTCCTGTTTGCTGCAAAAAACTTTGATATGAAGTCCTGCTTAATGATCAGCATAAGGGTGAAACAGTACATAGCCAGCAGAAAGCATCTGACAGCTGAAGAATTTGAGTTTACTCTTTGCTTTGCAAGAAGCCACATATGAAGAACAACAAAAACACCATGCCGGCTGGAAAACTTTGTGGTTACACTATTCAAGAATTATTAGGCCTGACAGATTTCAGAGTGATTTTTCTGCTGTGCCAATGAGAACAAATCCTGGATGATAAGGTAGAGTTAAATGTGCATGGCTTACCATGAATACAGGTAGCTCCCTGATCTTCACTGTTTCCGGATACTGCAAATTTTTGTGTATGGCTTTCAAGAAATAAAAAAGATTTATAAAAAAAAGGCATTGTAGACCTTACTTTAATTAATGTACCTGTGAGACCAACAGGCATATAACTCTTAACCTGTTTATTAAGTGTATCCCAACAGCTACCCTTAAATAGCAGTAGTGGTGAAACGGAAACCAACAAAAAATTGTGCTACTTCAACAGACTCTGAGCCAAGGGTAAAAATTTGTTCTCCCTTTGAACTAAGGAGTCAATACCAGCTCTTAATTTTAAAGATATCCTGACTGTTTTAACATTGAAGTAGGAGGTTTTATTACATTCATGCCTGCGTCTTTGTTGTTAGTCGAGAATTGTCTTCCATGTTGCTCTTGAAAAATGAAATGCTACTATGTGGATTTAATGGTTGCCCTTATCTTGTAATTCTCCCTGCTAAAAGTGTCAATGTTGGCTTCTTGCAGTCAAAGTTTTAAGATGCATAATAAACTCACCCTAAATTAATTGCGATTTAATAACCTAAAGTAATGTTACTGAGTTGTAGTCTAGAAAGTTATGATGATCTGTTCAACCTTTCTTTGTTTTCAGGAGGCGAAAGCCATCTTACAGGTCTGTAATTGTCACATAAAGTAAAGGCAAGCCTGAAACAGACTGGTTAGGTTTAGTCAGGTCCAAACGTAAGGAGAAACTCTAGGTTGCAAGCATGAAATTCATCTTCTGAAAATGTGGCTACCATGGAGGCAGTCTTGCCAAACTAGTCACTGCAATATTCATGTTCGCTGATGACTTTGACATTGAGTCAAATCATGCAATCTGAGTTAGTTGCAGGGCTGCACAATATATTCTGCAAAGAAAGGATCTTGCATATTTTTACACGTCATCACAGTCTAGTCCAAATCCAACCGCATTTGCTCTCCTGTCATAATCTGAAGATAATCCAAGTGCTACACTACTCTGACTTGTCTTGCTGTAATTTCCTTAGTGGGCCAAAAGAAAAACATACTAGTAGCATTTCTGCTGCATATTGCCGAAAATCAGGGGTAACATTGTGCCATTTATGACAAATTTATCAAGTTGTTCTGTCTTTAGGAAAAAAATGAGTACGCTTGTGTGAATTTTATTTTATAAAGAACACAGAGACATTTGACTGGAAATAACCACTGAAATATAACATTAAGATAATGCCACTAACATGATTTGGAAAGGCTCAGGGCAGAGCTTGAAGTTAAAACTTTGACCTACACATTTTTTGATGTAAGTACTGACACATGTTTGAGCAAACCATTTCTTAGTCTCTCTAAAATTTCCGCTACTATCAGGCTTGTATCAGTTTTACTGGTCATCTGTATGACAAGCATAACTAAGGTATTTTGCTTCTCAAGACATTTCCAAGCCACTACTTTCTTTTTTGCCTTAAGATCGGTTAACAGTGTATGAGACAAGCTCATTAAAAAACTGTCTCTAATGCTGCTGCTATATCCAGTATCAGTTTTATTCTTCAGCCTCAGGGCTTTTTTCTTTTTTGTTTCTTTTTTTTAGTTCTTTTCCACATGAAAATTCATCTTTAGAGTCCAGAACTCTATAATAAGTAACATTAGCAGTGGTAGAATAATCATACATTCATCAGTATAATAATACTGTTTCCTGAAGATTTCAGGAATTAGTTTTAGCCTCAGACTAGTCGAAGTACCTCTGTCAACATTTAATCTGTATTGACTCATGCCTTCGTTACAATGCATAATGCTGACCACATCAATCTTCCCATAAAGCCTGGCTTCTGCTTCTGACAAAACTCTATTGATACATTTGATTCATCCTGACATTACAAAGCTGAAAACTGCTGAGATTTTCGATCTCTACAAATTTGTGTATATTGTTACCCTGAAAGGACACACAGCAACATCTTGCTAGGTTAACGGCTGCTTCTGTTTGTCGATTTTTGTTTCAAACACAAAAATGAAAAAAACATACAAAAACATGTAAGGGTCTAGAAATAGACTTTAATTTGTATCTTCTTTTATGAACAACTTCTCCTTCCTCACAGAAACACGAAGTAAACAAATAAAACCTCAAAACCTTTTGTTACTTTGTCGGGCATTAAACAATTTTTCTCAACAAAACATCTTGGCATGTACTTAACGTTATAATATTACAAAGTTGTTTGCTGAAGAGATATGTATTTTAGCTGCTAAAAGATTTTGTTGAGCTGTGCCCAAGTTTACTTGCTGGTTTATACTCTAAAGTATTATAAATATATATATGAGTTTGTTGTCTTGTTTTAAAAGGAAAATACAAATTCCCATTAGTAGAAATCCACTTGTGAATTTTATCCATATATTATTTTCCCTTTAGGGGTCTGATCTCTAAATACAGTTAATTTATATGAAAAATAACACACATGAATATTAAATCACACAGTTCATCAGAATACCTCTAGAGTCTGGATCAGATAGTTAACAGATCGAGGAGTAGATGGGGATAGCCTGAAAAATACTAAAATCTATTCCATGCGAGTATTAATAAATTCAGAAAAAATTTGTGGAAGACAAATAAATTCAAAAGGCAACAGGTTAAAAAAAACCAGAAGACAATGAGCTTACTGCCACAAAATGTTTGAAACAAGTGTCTCAGACTTAAAACAGGTGCACCTTTGCTTAGAAAGTATAAGCACAGATCAGAGTCACAAATGTGCTTCCTATTTATCACAGCATGATTTTGTGGTAGATTCTAGAAACTTACTGCAATATACAAAAGAAAATACTTAGAAACAACTCCTACGGACCAAAGATAAGATCTTAAAAATGAATCTGGAGTACAACTGTTGCTACTTACTGAATGTGCACTGCTTGACATGCATTTTTAGGTAGTCTTTTTCTAGGAGTCAGTTCTCCTTTGGCTCACATCCCTTGTAACTTCATCAACTCAGATTTGATTACATATGTGTCAACCCAAAATTGAAGACCATGTTTAGCTCAGAATGTCCGTAGAACAGATCACCTACTAGTTTATATTAATTTAGACTGACTAGCTTTGATTTGTAGTGGCTCAGAGGCTGTTCCTTATTTTTGCATGTCACGCAATTTTTGACTAACCTGAGAGCAACGACTACACTTGCTTCAACAGATTTCTAGTCAACACTGCATATCTGATTGAGGGTCTGAAATCTGTAATATATAACCATGACTCAGTTGCATTGTCTGTAATGTTTTTTGTCTCTCCAGTAAACAGAACCAATATTAAAAAATCACTCTTGTACAGTCAATCTTACGACTGTAATGATGATTTTTGTCTGCTGGCTTGATTTCTAGTTTAGGTACTCATATATAGCACTTCGTAATGTCACAGAAAACAATGACTTTAAGGGTGCTCTAACACATTAATATTTTTTATTGTCACAGTTGACAAAAGGAATGATCAGAGACCCTGTCAATATAAATATTGACCTGCTCATACATACCCGCTTCATTTCCTGAATTGTTAAAAAAAATGTTTCTTTATATTGCCTGCATTTTTCTGCTTTTAGGGTTGTGACTAGTTGTGCCTGAGTCTACACATAACTGAAGATAACCGGGATCCTTAGATTAAGCACAGCACTACAAAGTGAAACAAAGGACAGTACATAAAATTGATGGCTATAACAGTAAAAGTTCAGATGTAAAGATGACAGTAAACTGTTGTTAGCTGTTAATCCTAAGCAATAGATAAATGTATATTCTTACTGTCTTTCAGAATACTGCGTAACACTTTATTGCCAAAGGGTCCCCAACATTTTTTAAGTCTCCCCCTGAGCAGTTCAGTACGTCTGATTCACGACTGTGAATAAATATTGTAGTCTAGCCCTCAGGGGTAGGCTGCCTGGTCATTTTTACATGTGGATTTTTCCAGCTGCAATTTGTTAGCTGGTCTCTTTTTAATGTTGTGAACAAAGCCCAACACAGAAAGAAAAAAATCAAATAAATGTAATAAAGATTGACACCTGAACATCTCAGATTGCAAAAGATTTTGCTCTGCACAGAAGGATCCTCTGATTCATGGTGAAGCTACCTTAACAAATACACAGTAGTACTGGAGAAACGTCATGCTCAGGACAAAGACTCAGGCCTAAATGCTTCTCTTGCAGGACAGTCAGGTTATCCTCACACTGCAGCAAGTAAAAAATTTAATTGCAGACCTAGCTTATTTTGAAAAGTGACAGACTGCATACATAACAGTTATTACAGTAAGCAGCTATTTATTTCCATGGAATGACATGAAACATGTAGAAGAATATCAGCAGTTTATGCACTGAATGGTTTACTTTATCACCAGCTTTGGGTGACAGAGTGTAAAAAGCATCTCCTCCTTGTGAGGGACTTCTAAAAGACTAGCACGGAGTAGTGTACACCAGGGACAAGCCTATGGCTGGTCCTTATGAAAACTTTTATTAGGACTTATTTCTTTGAGTGAAAATACTTTGCTACTAGAATATATTAAACCTGCTTTAGAGTAGCTGAAGGGCCAATGGGAAACAGGGAGCATGTTTTAAAAAACAGTGAAAGAAGGCAGGAATTGACTTTACTGTAACCAAGGGTTAATATGACATGCGAAATAGAGTGACATCCTATTCCTGCTGAAGTTAATGGCAAAGTTACTTGTTGTACACAGAGTTACATTTTCTTTCAGAATTTATTGTCTCATGCTCCCTGAATGTGCTGTGAACTCTGTGTTTTAGAAAGGATGACTCTTTCTCCTGGTAAAAGTAATTCATTATGACTACAATATGCAAATTCTACCTAGGAAGCCAGCTAGATACTTGTTTTAAAGTGTATTTATGAGGTTAAGGTTGAAAATTTGCTGCAGCTCTCGCATAGGAATGAATGGCATTTATAGATTTTCCTGGAGCTTGGTCTTGTACTTCAGGAACACAGTGACAAGCACAGAGAAAATGGGAAAGGGTCTTTGTGGAGCTTTTTTTCTGCATTGTCCTTGTGATGTTACTGTTGTCTGAACCTCCGGAACAGAGCCACTTGGCACTGTTTGTTGATGAAGTAACAAAACACCACATATTCCAGGCAAAAGAGTTAAACATTGAAGCACAAACTACCCGGGAGTATGCAGAGAAACTGGGAAGAATGTAATTTAGCTTGACTCAGTTCTTTGTTTTACAAATAAATGAATGCAACAGAAATATATTTCCCAATATAATATTTTAATTTGTAGAATTAGTATTGTCATTGTGAAATACTATCTTTAAAATAAAAAGTGATCTCTAAATTAAGAGTTTGTACTTATCAGTACAACGCAGCGTCCAGATTGCATATAAGGATCCATTTATGCTGAAGTTACCTTGATTGCTGACAATCTACTTTTTTATTGCAAATTATAATTTTAAATAATTTGAACATACATTGGCTTACTGAAATGTTCTTAGTTTGTGTTTCAGCGTCACAAATGCACTTGGCAAACTGTTGTCTGAAGAATATAACCTGGACCAGAAAAAGTACAAGAAGTTGTTGAAAGGACATCCATTTTACTGGTATCAGCTGAGGAGAGGGAGGGAAAACCAAGAATATCCGGTTTCAGTGCAGACAGTGCTGACTAGACTACTCAAAGATTCAAGCTGAGATGGCATGTGGTGAATGCATAAGCACTGGCAGCACAACACACACTTGACCTTACTGCTGCTTGTTTGGTGTTAGGAGATTCTGAAACTTTAAGAAATAAAAGAATTATTCAAAGAATACTGAGACCAAAAGAGATAGAAGCAAGGACGGGTAACCTGGGAGGAATACAGAGAAATTGTCGAAGCAGCCAGGCATCAGGTTAGGAAAGCTAAAACCCTCATATGATTAAATCTCACCAGGGACAACAAGGGCAATAAGAAAAGCTTCTATGGGTACGTCAGTCATAAAAGGAAGACCAGGGAAAATGTGGGTCCGCTCTAGAAGGAAATCAGATACCTGGTTACCTGGGATACGGAAAAGGCTGAGGTAGTCAAAGGCTTTTTTGCCTCAGTGTCCAACAGCAAGTGCTCCGGCCACATTGCCGAAGTCATAGAAGGCAAAGGCAGGGACTGGGAGAATGAAGAACCACGTGCGGTAGGAGAAGATCATATTCGAGACCATCTAAGGAACTTGAAGGTACACCAGTCCATGGGACCTGATGAGGTGCATCCACGGGTCCTGAGGGAACTGGCAGATGAAGTTCCTAAGCCACAATCCATCATATCTGAGAGGGTGTGGGATTCCAATGAAGTTCCCACTGATTGGAAAAGGGGAAACATAATGCCCATTTTTAAAAAGGGTAAAAAGGAAGAGCCTAGGAACAACAGGCCAGTCAGTCTCAGCTCTATGCCTGGCAAGATCATGGAGCAGATCCTGCTGCAAAATATGCTAAGGCACATGGGAAATAAGGAGATGATAGGTGACAGCCAGCATGGCTTCACTGAGGACAAATCATGCCTGACAATTTTGGTGGCCCTCTATGATGGGATTACAGCATTGATGGATAAGGGAAGAGCAATGGCTGTCATTCACCTTTGACAAAGCATTTGACACTGTCTCACATGACTTCCTTGTCTCTAAATTGAGAGACAAGGATTTGATGGATGGACCACTTGGTGGATAAGAAATTGGCTGGATGACCTCAGTTAAAGGGCGGTAAATAGCTTGATGTACCAGTGGAGACCAGTGATGAGTGGTATTCCTCAGGGGTCAGTATTGGGACTGGTGTTATTTAACGTCTTTGTCGAGAACATGGACTGTGGGATTGAATGCACCCTCAGAAAGTCTGCCAACAACACAGAAGACCAAGTGCAAGTTCCTGCACCTGGGTGCAGGCAATCCCAAGCACAAATACAGGCTGGGCAGAGAAAAGATTTAGAGCAACCCTGAGAAGAAGGACTTGGGAATGCTGGTTGACAAGAAGCTCAAGATGACCCGGCACTATGAGCTCACAGCCCAGGAAGCCAACTGTATCATGTGCTACATCAAAATAAGCATGGCCAGGAGGCTGAGGGAGGGGATTCTGCCCCTGTACTCCACGCTGGTGAGATCCCTGAAGTACTGTGTCCAGCTCTGGAGCTGCCAGCACAGGAAAGACATGGACCTGTTGGAGCAGGTCCAGAGGACAGCCACAAAAATGATCAGAGATCTGGAGCACCTGTGCTACGAGGAAAGGCTGAGAGAATTGGGGCTGTTCAGCTTGGAGAAGAGAAGGCGCCAGGGAGACTTTATTGCAGCCTTTCAGTACTTCAAGGGGACTTTAAGAAAGATGGGGACTAAAGAAATATGGGGACAGACCTTTTGGCAAGGACTGTTGCTATAGGACAAGGGTGATGGCTTTAAACTGAAAGAGAGTAGATACAGACTGGGCATAAGAAGAGAGTTATTACAATAAGGGTGCTGAAACACTGGAGCAGATTGCCCAGAGAGGTGTTTGAGGCCCCATCCCTGGAAACATTCAAGGTCAAGTTGGATGGAGCTCTGAGCAACCTGATCCAGTGGTAGATGTCAGTGCTCACTGTGGGGCATTTGGAAGTGGATGATATTTAACGTCTTTTCCAATGCAAACCATTCTTACTAAGACTGTTAATTGAATGTATTATCTTCCCTCAACAACTCCCAGTCCCATCCCAGAAATATCCTGGTGTTTCTGGAGATCCCTGGTGAGCATACATCAAAGCTGGATTTTTGTGACATGTATCAGACTTGATAGGCTAATTATTCACATGCTAGAGCATTCCTAGGTCAGAGACACCGAAAATGAATACTTCTAACTTATTTGCTTATGGCAATGGCCAAGAAGCAGAAAGGAGTGTCAGAACTCCTGGTAGCCGAGCTTGCCTGACATGGAATCAAAGGAGAGCAAGGTTTTATCACAGAAGTGCAAGGCATAAGTGTAAAGAGAGCTATCATGAGAGTCAACCAAGGTGGTAAGAAGGAGCAGAGGATAACAGCCCTGAGGCTTCAGGGCTGGAGCAAACCTTCAGGAGATCTTTAGATCAGTCTGAAACAGGGGCCCGACTTCTGACATCTGATCATGTCAGGCTTCCCGCATCCTTAGCTGAATTGAGGAATAGTGGTCATTGCCAGAGGATGAACTTTCGAATAAATGCATCCAGTCCACCTTGACAACTCACATCTTAATATTGACAGGGTCTCTGAATCTAGGGATTTACTCTGTTGAGTTCTGAGACCCAGTACTGATTTTTTAATTTACTGATTTTTCTTTTAATTCCTCTAAATGTTGTGTTTTTTTTTTTTTTTCCCAAATTCACTCTGTCATAAAATTACTCATGGTTACTGTTATAATGACCCTTTTTCACAACCAGTTGGAAATAAAGTATATTTTTTCTATACCTGCAGTTTACTTTCATTTATTGTCTCTTATCAATCCAAAATCGTACGTGAAACTAGCTATTGCAGTTCTTGCAGTGCTGGTTTGACAATCTCCAATTGTTTCCCACATTGTTGTGGTTTGGCCTGGATAAATGCCAGATGCCCACCAAAACCCCTCTATCACTCCCCCTCCTCAACTGGACAGAAGAGAGGAAATATGATGAGAGGCTCGAGGGTCGAGACAAGTACAGGGAGAGGTCACTCACCGGTTGCTGTCACGGACAAAACAGACTGAACTTGGGGAGAAGAGGAAAGTTCAATTTATCACCAATCAAACCAGAGCAGGGTGATGAGAAATAAAACCAGATCTTAAAACACCTTCAGCACAGGGGGACAGGGAATGAGAGTTTCAGTCAATTTGTCACATGTTGTCTCTGCCACTCCTTCCTCCAAAGGGGGAGGACTCCTCACACTCTGCCCCTGCACCAGCGTGAGGTCCCTCTCACGAGAGACAGTTCTCCACAAGCTCCTTCAATGTGAATCCTTCCCACAGGCTGCAGCTCTTCACGAGCTGACCCAGCGTGGGTCCTCCCCATGGGGTGCCGTCCTTCAGGAACAGGCTGCTCCAGCGTGGGTCCCCCACAGGGTCACAAGCCCTGCCAGCAAACCTGCTCCAACATGGGCTCCTCTCTTCAAGGGTCCGCAGGTCCTGGCAGGAGCCTGCTCCAGCGCAGGCTCCCTGCAGGGTCACAGCTTCCTTCAGGCATCCAGCTGCTCCAGCATGGGGTCCCTTCCAAGTGCTACAGGTGGAGATCTGCTCCACCAAGGACCTCCATGGACTGCAGGGAGACAACCTGCCTCACCTTAGTCTTCATCACGAGCTGCAAGGGAAAAATCTCTGCTTCAGCATCTTGAACACCTCCTCCCCCACCTCCTTCTTCACTGACCTTAGTGTCTGCAGAGTTGTTTCTCTCACATAGTCTCACTCTTCTCTCTTGACTGCCATTTTACCACAGTTTTTTTCTCCCTTCTTAAAGATGTTATCACAGAGGTGCTACCACCATCGCTGATTGGCTTGGCCTTGTCGAGCAGCGGGACCATCTTAGAGCTGGCTGGCACTGTATTTATCAGACATGGAGGAAGTTTCTCACAGCTTCTCACAGAACCACCCCTATAGCTGCCCCACTACCAAAACCTTGACATGCAAAGTCATAACAGACGTCATAGTTGTTTAGTTCCAGTTTTAGAACCTCATCGCTTTAAAAGCTTCCCGATGACACATTCTCCAAGAAAGAATAAGCATAAAGAAAACCATTCAAATGTTTAAAACAGATGTGTTCCAATCAGTGGAAATCCACCCACAAGCTGCAATCGGGCCTTCTTAAACTAAGTGGCGTGATGAGAAATGGATACTTGAGATTCTTGTGTAGCTTGCGTGACAGAATTATTTTTTTAACTAAATTTTAAAAAGGAAGACAAATAAGAAAAAACTACATCAAATTCAGTCACCTATCCTCATGCTTCATTCCAAAGCATGTTAGTGACATAATGTTCCCCAGGTGGGTATGACAGTAAAAGAAAATTAACTCTTGTCATTTAGTTGTCCTTAATTTACCCACGTTTGAGTCTAGATTGAACAACTAGAGCAGCAGATGCTGTTTCTGTTGCTATTGAAAATAAAAACACTGTGTTGAAATTAAGTGAGAGGAACACTATAAGGTAATGAGATTATGCTTCCAATTTCCCATGTGCATAAAAATACATGGAATTAGCCTAGTTCTAGCTATTTATATCTTGTTAGAAATGAATATACAATATTAATGCAGAAGACAGGTCAATTCAGGCTTCACAATGTTAGCAAGGAAAGACATCCTAGAGGATGAAGAAAATATTTCCAGGGGATTCATATCCTTATATTTCACACTTCTGACAGAATAGATACTCAGAAATTCTACTTTTGAATCTAATCACAGGGAAGAAACAAGGAAGTGGAAGAAATGTGAAAGAAGCTCCTCTATTCACTTAATAATCATAGTTTTTAAAAAGACTAAGAACCAAAACCCGATGTGCCCACAATTCTGTACCCTGAAATCTGCTCCTACAGGCAACCCACTACACATATCAAAATATCTATCAAATTTGTATACTGTCTCATGAACAGAACATGAACCACTTGTGTACTGGGAAATTTAATTAGTGGTGGTGTGGAATTATCTCTCAAGAGGTAGCATGGAAGCAAGACTCATTTAATGACAAGATAGTCTGATACTGTGAACTTTAGTCAGCTCATATTTCTATCAATTGTATAAAGGAAACAGACTGAGATTGCATTGCTATTTTGAACATGGGGAAACAAGTTTTAGAATATTTGGTTATATTTTCTGTATGAGTTAATTTAAATCTGTCTTAGGTTCTGATACGTTTTTCAGTTTGTATTTCTCACAGTCTGTCAATGTCCTCTGTTAGATCTAAAGGTATGTGTCAGCAGTCAAGTAAAGGCACCCTAGCCTATCTAAAAAGGGTTGTAAAAAGTAGCAGGGAGGTATGAATATACATACAGACCGTCTCTTGCACAAATCTTACAGCCTTCTTGATGCAAAAATCTGAAAAAATGTGAAAATCTGGTCATTCATAAGACAATCAACAGACAGGTCATAGTTCCATCAGGACTTCTTTTTTTGTCCTCTTTCAGAGTACATGCAGGAAAAAAAAGCACAACAGACCTGAGATAGTAAAATTGACTTCTGAAAGTAGTAATGTATCCCTGGTTTTGAATAGTTTAACAGTCTGTTGACAGTGGATCTGTTGACACCTATCACAAAGATATTGAGACAAATTTCACTCTGGATATTACAGGCTGGGATGGAACTCACTGCCGACACAATTTACGTCACCAAACAGCAAATCTGGCTGCAGTGTGGCTGATATGCTCTAGTGCAAAAGTCTTTGAATGGTGGGTTGATAACGTATTAATGTGTCTAGAAGAACGGATATTAGCTGCCATAAATAAGAATACAGTTACAAACGTATAGATATCTTGATCCATAGACTGCAATTTCATGAAATCTTTCTGTTTTCTGCCCCTAGTAACAACAATATTTACTCTAGCACAATTATGTCTCCTCAGCATGAATTAAAAATACCCTGACTTTGAGAATGGCCTCATCCAGCTTTTTTTTTTCCCCTCCAGAAAGAGAATGTCATCAACAAGCTGATACTACGCAGTTTCGTTCCCCCAGTGGAACTGAAGACTGTACATTTCTTTGAAACTAAAAGAATTATTTCACTACCTGACAACTGTTTTTTCAGTCCAGGGACATTATTAAACCTCTTAATCTACTGTTGATATACGGTTGTCGAGTCAGTAGACAGACTCCCACGTTCTAAGGTAATGGTGTACTTCAATAAATATCTGTGGGTAAAAAGCATATATACAGAAACAAGTACATTAAAATATATTTCCTGATGTTTGCAAAGTAGGGATTCAATATCTTACAGATTTACCTTCACTGTTTCTGCATTTTGCAGACATTGAGAGATCAGATCTCCTTTGCACAACTGTTCATTAAAGCTTTATTAAAGAACACTCGCTAAGGAAGTGTTTTAGTTCAGCCTGTCTGATGTCCTCCATATATTTGTTGATAGCTGGCGCTTCTGTATTTGTCAGGAAAAATTTCACCTAGAATAGGACTGTATATCTTTGTAACTTAACAAGGTTGTGTTTGAGTGCAATTACAGTCAAAATGAAAAGAGGAATTAATTATCTACATATCCTAATACTTATAATAATCCAGCCTAAGGAAAGTTCTATGCAAGCTTGAAAGATTAATACTGAAAATTCTCTAATATTCTGTAATTCTGCTTATCTATTTCCAATCTGAATTCCCCTACTGATCCTTCTTTTTGTTTTCCCAAATATTCAGATCACATTTCCAGAATTCTTTTTCTAACATTTAATATGATGAAAAAAGATGTTAAGCCACAGACGGAAAGTAAGCCATATATGAAAAAAACCTGTATTAACTAATCAACATTGTTGAAATATATGAAGCACAGATTAGCCATAAAAATGTTATATATAATTCATAGAAGGAAAATTTATTTGAGAAATCTCAGTCTCAACAGACAATATGAAAACAGATAAAGGATTGTATTACTGGGAATGATATATTCTAAAGGTCTGCAAAATTGTCTCCTTTTATTGTCATTTAATTATATTATGTTTCCGGTAATTTTTTAGCAGAATAGTAGAATAGTTTGTCAAAAGGCGTAACAGCTAGTCCAGTCGCTTGCTGAAGTGGGGAATTCTGCTTACACAAACGTTTTGAGTCTCACAAAGCAAATTCTTCACAATCATTCTGATGGTAGGATAAATAGTAAGCTGTCATTTCAAGTGTGCACTAAATCCTTATTTGATCTGCAAATGAAAGTGTGACTTAATGGAGACACATTGACAAAGCAGCCACTAAGTCTTCACTGTACATCGTTATTTAGCATAGGTTTTTCTGTGGGTATGGTGGATTGGGACACTTCAGTGACCCTTGCAGTAATGCTTCAACTTGTGAAAGCAAGTGAAAAGTCAATATTTTACAGTGACCTCCATGTAAGACACCTTAATTTTTCACAGTCAAAATTGTTCTTGCAATCAATAGAATATTGTGTAAGGAAATAAAGGGAATTTGAGAAAGTATAATTTTTCTCTTCCTATGATGTATTTCTTTGTAAATTGATGTGTTGTTTTCCTTCAGAATACATAACACAGTTACAGAATATTTTTTTTTCCCATATAGAAACACTAGTTTCTAGGTTAAACAACTTTGTTATATTCATAGAGATCTGTGCCTGCAAGCACATGATATTCGCATTCAATCTGTGTTGCTGCTCTCTCCTAAACTGTCTATTCATTAGTAGTTCATGGTTACATGATATTTTCACCTCATTTATCACACACTGGAAAAGCTTTGCTAGTGACTAGACACATCAGAAACACAGAATTCAAAAGTGGATTTGCTGGAAATTTTTTTCATCTCCATTGAAGCTGCACTCATAGCCATTCAACTTTTCATTAAACTGATTGTATTTGCAAAATTTTGTCCAAGACATGATTCCAATTTTTTCCAGACAAAATCCAGATATATAGGCAAATTCCCAAGTTGTTTCTGTGCTAAAATGTTGAAATGATCTAACTAAGCATTGGCATTGAACTAGGTCATATTTTCTGTATCTCTTCATTACCAGTTCCTCAAAGGAAAAGGAAAAGCAGGAAATGCTTTGTCTTTATCTTCAAGAACTGTAGGGCTATGATTTTCCTACATGCATCCTTTAAAAAAATAATATGCTTTAATGTGAGTGGCATGTGAGCCAAGATTTAGAATCATAGAATCATAGATTATCTCAAGCTGGAATGGACTAGTAAGGATCATCAAATCCAACTCCCTGCTTCTCACTTGACTACCTAAATTAAACCATAAACCTAAGAGCGCCATCCAGACACTTCTTGAAGTCTGATAGGCTTGGTGCTGTGACCACTTTCCTGGGAAGCCTGTTCCAGCGACCATCCTCTCTCTCACTGAAGAACCTTTTCCTAATGTCCAATATCAGCTTCCCCTATTGCAGCTTCATTCTGTTTCCTCATGTCCTATGGGTGGTCACCAGAGAGAGGAGATCAGCACCTCCTCCTCTGCTTCCCCCCATGACGAAGTTGTAGACTGTGATGAGGTCACCTTTCAGCCTACTCTTCTCCAAGCTGAACAAACCAAGTGACCTCAGCCAGTACTTGTAAGTCTCACCCTCGAGGCCTTTAATCATTGTCGCCCTCCTCTGAACACACTCTAATAGTTCAATGCCTTTCTTATATTGAGGCGCCCAAAATGGCACACAGGCCTCGAGGTGGGGCCACACCAGTGCAATATAGGGTGGGACAATCACTTCCCTGGACCGGCTAGCTATGCTGTGCTTGATGCACCCCAGGACACAGCGGGCCATTTTGGGTACTAGGGCACACTGTTGACTTGTATCAACTTGCCATCAACCCAAACCCCCAGATCTCTTTCCACAAGACTGCTCTCCAGCTATATGCAACATGCATATAGCTTTCCACTTCCCCCTCCTCTCCCCTAGACTCACAAGCATCCCGTTTTCTTGATAAAGACATAATGAGCAGGAGCTGTTATAACATCACTGACAGTTACCAAACATCACCAGAGGACTCCTTGATTATTCCAAGTGGGAAAACTCAAAACTTCTTTGCCATGTACCAGAGGAAGACACAGTGTCAATTTTCAGATACCTGTCCAGATCAGCCCTTTTTCTCTAGGGAAGTCATTGAAGTAAACTGTGTGTTTTCCACCTGAAGCTGTAGTTTAAGGAACTTCAACCTTTTTTTACACCCCATTAAAGCAAATATTACCATACATACCCACTGGACTTTACAGATGAGGATATAGTGTAAGGGTGAGTAAGAGCTCAGACAGTCCCTCTCTCTCCTTTTGCAGTAGATGACTGCTTCACCAAAACAGGATGGTATTTAAAAAAAAAGATATTCTTATCTTGTTAACGACAATCCATTTTACTTATTACTGGCAAATGTAACAGTGTTTTCTTCATGGACCTCATGCTCTTTAACTTCCTCCTTTTTTCTCCCCTCTGACCTGACTGATAGGAATGAAAACCAGTTATTATGCATCCCAAAGCTATTATTAGAGCAAACACAGGAAGTGTAAGAGATGTTTAATAGTTTTCTACAGCGTTTTATATTAGCCTCTCTGGGACGAATGCTTGGTCAAGGAGTCAAAAACCTTTATATTCTCAAATTACCTGTCAGCTAACCCAAAATGTTCTAACACTACTTTAACAATGTTCTTTTGCCTTTATCTAGGAAGGCTTTTAACAAGATCTCAATTCACATATTTATGGAAGAAGGCAGTGTAGATAACAATAGTTTCTGAAGACTTACTTACAATTAAATTATCACAAAGATTGAAGTGTACTATTTTCCAAGATGTCATTCTAGGAAAACTCCATTTCATTCTGACTGCTGAACTGTCTAACAGCTCACAGACTCTCATCATGTAGTTATCATTATGAGAGAGATTTTTCTGTAGCAGAAAATTAAAAAGTACTGCTAGCCAACAAACCTTTAAAAGTCACATTTTCCTCTGGAGAAATTCACTGAGTCATCATAATACAAATGTGTGATTTCTTCTTAAAACCTAGTAGTTATTGTAAAACACTAAAATTATAGACTTCATTTAAGTGAGAACAATTTCAAATATCTTATAAATATCTTAAGGGTGGGTGTCAAGAGGATTGAGCCAGCCTCTTCTCAGTGGTGCCCAGCAACAGGAAAAGGGGCAAGAGGCACAAACAGAAGCATAGGAAGTTCCAACTGAACATGAGGAAGGACTTCTTTACTTTGAGGCTGACGAAGCACTGGAACAGGCAGCCCAGAGGGGCTGTGGAGTCTCCTTCTCTGGGGATATTCAAACGTCTCCTAGATGCGGTCCTGTGCAACTTGCTCTAGGTGACCCTGCTATGGCAGATGAGTTGGACTAGATGAAACCCAGAGGTCTGTTTCAGCCCCTAACATTCTGTGATTCTGTGAGATTGAGTGAGACTGAGGTCTTAGAGAACAGGAAAAGTTTAGATTACAAATACAGACAAGAATTAGACAGAAGAAAGTGGGGGGAAAATCCAGAAACAAGAAAACCAGAATAAAGTGAAAGAAAAAACAAGCACACAAAACCAAAACAAACACCTGACTTGAAAGCAAGATCTGAAGTGAGACTGAATAGATACATTTTCAATGCTCTACAGTGGAAGAAAGAAGCATTTTAACATAATTTAGAAAAAATTCTGTGTTGCTCCTGAAAATATAAAAATTATAACAACTTCAAAACTACAATCATATCTTAGGAGAAAAAGAACTTGACGTTGGCAGGTTGAATCTGTATCTCAGTTAAATATGATGTGTATATTATGGCATTTCTTTCTTCTTCCAAGCATAACTACCAAAAATTCAAAAGAATTTTCAAATTACCATACACCTTAAAAAAAAGTATGTTTCTTTTCATTGGATATTTTCATTTCTATTGCAGTATTTTTAATGGAGAAATCAAATAGTTTTACAGATGTTTAGCAAATAAGAACATTTCTCTATTGTCTTAAACTTTTTCTTCTTGTCAACTTTTCTCAACTAGGAAACTATTGACCTGTAAATTCCAGACCTTTTTTTCACGCCTAGGCATTATTGCATTTCTTACATTTATTCAAACAGTGAAGAAGGAAAGTTGCTTTAAAAAGAAGGTCACCCAAAACTTACTTCAAGGACTGGAGATTTCCTCGTGAATATGGAATAAGAAGTGGTATTTTCCTCATTTTATTTAACTATGCAAAGGCTATCTCTCCCAGGTGACCTGACACAGTCCCAGTCAACACCATCCATAATGAAAATCAATGGCACCAAGTCACTAAACAATTACTCCATCTTCTTTAAAAATGCACAAGTCTTAAAAAAAAAAAAGGATTCAGAGACTGATTAATTTGCCATTAGCCTCAGAGATTGCACAAGTTGCATTATTTAAGAAATTGCCTTGTCTTCGTGTCCTCAAAGGATGGACCAAGATCAAAGTCTCAAAGATTGTTGAGTCCCCTGAAAAAAAGTCAGTGACACTATGACAAATACAGATCTGAGCCATTGTTATGGAAGTTTTGTAAGCACATGGTTGTGTAGGTTCCCAATGAACATTATCTGCAGACAAAACCCAGATTTGAAAACCATAATTTGAGTTGGTATTGAAGAAAGCATTTTATATATAGTCATTTAAGTGCAAAGCCAGAGAAATACCAACAAAAAGACATATTTGGAAATTGCAACCGATTTGGACTAGGACTAAGCACTAAAGGACTATTTTAAGGATGAGACTTTCAAAAATGTTTTTAGACACTGGGCATCCAGGGTTCTTATGCTTTTTGTAGGCTCCTAAAAAACCCTAAAGTCCAAACCAGTTCATGACTTCATGTTTTCATCACAACATTCCAAGTGGGGATACTGCATACCTTTTCTTTTCATAGAAGATCATCTGAAGTTTCTCTTGTGGTGTGCAACAGATATTTGGAGGAAACGGAACATATAAGATAATCAGAGTATTGAATGTAAAACCTGTGTGGCAGTTTCTTCTACCTAGATACAAAACTAATTCTTAAACCTATTTTTCAGAATTAATGCACTGTATGCAGAAGAGCCTTACCTTCCTTTCAGCAAAATTACTTCATAAGACAAAGAAGATTCATGAAAAAGAAAGTCTCAAGAAGGAGGGAGACATTTTACCAGGGCCTGTACTGACAGGACAAGGGACAATGGTTTTAAACAGAAAGGAGATCGATTTAGATTGGATATAATGAAGAAATTTTTTGTGGTGAGGGTGGTGAGACTCTGGAACAGGTTTCTGAGAGAAGTTGTGGATGCCAGCTCCTTGGAAATGCTCAAAGTCATGATGGACAGGGCTTTGATCTAGTGAAAGATGTCCCTCCCCGCTGCAGGGGAGTTGTACAGATGACCTTAAATATCCCTTCCAGCAGAAACTATTTCCTGACTCTGATATCAAGATTTTTCAAGTTATTCTGACCTATCTTTGATACTTGAATAAAGATGTCCACTAACACTTTCTAGTGGCAGTTGTGTAAGCTGTTCAAGTACAAAAATATTTTCAATATCAAAATAAAGAACCAGCAAAAGATGTTGAACATGGCTCTTCAGTGGAAACAGTTCGACACAGAGCAGAAACAGTTGCTTTGATGTTGCTGTGTTGCTGAGCCCGTACAGCAGTGACAGCTATAGATAGCCATATTTTTTTCAGAATTATGTAAAGAATATGATGAGTCTCAGTAGGCAGGAAGAAGGACATGAAAGAAGTGTAATAAACGTTTCCTTGACAGAAGGCTGTGCTGCTCACTTCTGCAAACAACAATATGACATATCTATGAGTGTGTTAACTGTCAAGATTCACCCTAACTGAAAGGGATGATCCCACAGGGAATGGGAGGATGCTCTCAGTCTCATACAAAGACTTGGCTGTTCACTTCCTCTACTTCTAATTTCTTTCCTTCTCCTTTAAAGAGTCATCTAAACCACTTAGGACCTAATTCAGGCTGAACTTGTTTTTTGTTTCAACAGAGGACTATGTGCTTTAAAAGCAGCTTTCTTTCCAGTGTGTTTGACTTCTGTATCTATTCTCTACATATGTTTGTTTTTAAAAGGTAGGTACTTGCATAAATAGTATATATTTATGCATATGTGTGCGCATGTATGTGTATGTTTTCTATAAAAATGTATCTTGTATATATATATGAACTTTAATATTTTCCTCTTTATATTTATTTCATTTTTTTTATTCAATTCTTCCCAAAACCTTACTATGCCTTAAAACAACTTGTGTCTTTATCAAAGAAAGAAAATTTCTTCTACTATTGTCTCTAGCATACCAAATCTCATTCTTGTGTTGGTTTTTCATTTGTAGCCTGGATACTAGCCCCTGTCAGCACAGAAATATGTATTCAGTTGAACTTCTGGTTTTGTTTCTGAGATGATTATTTCTGCTTTTTAACAGGTGTGCGGTTCAACTGTCAGTGACATTTTCTGCTAGAGAGTTTTTTAACCATTACCATCACCTAAGTGATCTGATTTCTGGAGTGTCTAACTAACTTGCATCACATTCATTATCATAGAAATATGGATTGGTCTTGCACTATTGCTGGCTGTAGCTGAAATCACAGGTTCAGGCCGCATAAATGTACAATGACAATGAACTCTCGTGTACACTGTATAGTGACAAGTCAAAATAAATGGTCACCATGATATAGCATTACCAAAGCCACCGGAGCCCTGATGCTGGAATCTATTCAGGCACCTAAGAGTATTGATCTTGCACCATCCGACGCCATTATGAAATCAATGGGAACTGCTGGATGCTCAAGGCTTTTGTTAAATCAAGCTGTCAATTCAGGGACATAAATATAGATTTAGAAATCAAAGTTCAGACACCTGTTTTTTTAAAAACTTGACCCTGGGAGACCAGCACAGCAATATTAAAGGTCATGTGCAAATCAAAAAACATTGACCAGGATGCTGTTCTGGGCATAGCTTTCAAAGATTGACTCCAAAGTGGTAGGAAATTACAAGTTGTGATGTAGTTTCTCTCCTAAATCAATTTGTTTGTGGTTCCTATTATTAGAACAACCGCTTGATGTGATACTGAATGCACCGCTGAAAATAAGACCATTTCTTTTTTGCATTCAGGAACAGCAGAAGATTTTTTTTCTGGTGTCAATTTGAGTGAGTACTCTTGGTATTTTCTTCAGTTAACATTAACACTGCCTAAAATCAAGGACCTTAGTTTCTTTGAAACTATATTAAATAATTCATGCAGCAAAAGAAACTGCAAGTCTTTGCTCAGAATCATAAAAACATATCCTTAGTTAGTTGCATTTTGTCTAGTCAATGCTTCCAGACTGATGTCTAAACCAAGCAAGAGCGGTGCAGGAGCTGCGGTGACATACTGCTCTGCACTGGTAGTGTAAAACCTTATGTAAAAGTACAATTATACTTCAGGACTAATCCTGTAAAACTATTGCATGGCAGAACTAAAGCCACATGTCTTATGAGGAGCAACTGAGGGAACTGAGCTTTTTTAATCTGGAGAAAAGGAGGCTCGGAGACACCTTACTGCTCTCTACAACTACCTGAAAAAATGTTATAGTGGGGTGGGTGTCCACCTCTTCTCCCAAGTAACACGCAATAGGACAAGTGGAAATGGCCTCAAGTTGCACCATGGGAAGTTTATGTCGGGTGTTAGGAAAAGTTTCTTCACTGAAGAAGTTATCAAACACTGGAACAGGCTGCCCAGGGAAGTGGTTGAGTCAACCTCCCTGTAGGTATGTAGAAGACATGTAGACACGACTCTTAGGGACAGGGTTTAGCGGTAGACTTGACAGTGTAAGGGTAATGGTTGGACTCGCTGATCTTAAGGGTTTTTTAAAACCTAAAACATTCTATGATTCTATGATTCTATTTACTGCATACATACATGAGTGGGATTCTTTCCTTTGATGCTAGTGACAAACACGTTGTTCCAGCGAACGGGCTGTGACTGTGAGATTTTTTTGCAGCAAAGTTGCTTACTAGTTATTTTTGCTCATACAGAAAATAATCTCTGGGTCAGCGAGAAAAAAATCAGGATGATTCTAATGTTGGTTAGGGCTGTATAGATTCTGTATAGATCCTTCTACTGGATTTCTGAATTTTCTCTCATCTAAGGAAAACAAGTACTACTTCTAGTCGCAGCTAGCTGGACAGAACAGAGGGAAAACGGTCTTGCCTTTAAGACAGATGACTGGGATTCATGTAGTGGTGAGTTTGTTGTTGGTTTTACCGTTTTGCTCCCTTGGCACGGATCTCTCTTCTCTAGCTCATCTTTCACTTGCACTCTCCCCATACAGTGGTTTGTTTTATCCATGCGGGGCTTAAGGACCAGAAAAAAAAAAAAAAGTACATATTCAGCTTTAAAAGCTGAGTTATCCCATGTGATTACTCTCAGACTTTGATGCAGAAATTAATTAAAAAAACTGTGTAGCTTTCTGAAAAATCATGGTGCACTTACAGGCAGGTGGGCTCTGTGGTCTCAGCTCCGGCGTCCAAGCACTCACCCTGCATGCAGCTGGGCGACAGGTCAACGTATCCCTGCACGCATCCTGCAACCCCTGCTGCCAGCCCTGTACGCCGCGCCGCTCCTGCCCACACAGCCCAGCATCTCCCCGGGCTGTGCCAAAGGGTGGGGCATGCTCCAGCTCCTGTTGGCAGTCGGGGAGCTGACAAGACATGCATGCTGGGAAACAGATGCTGCACACAGCAGTCTTTCTATTGTCATGCATTCATGCAGTGCCTAGCACAATCTTGGTTGAATTATTTACAGAATATCCTCTACCATTCGTATTCTGCTTTACATTTGTCAGTTTGTTGCATTTAAAGACATTTTTCATTCTGAAATACTAACACAAATAAATATTACTCAAGTTTTTTCTAGAAAATACAATGTGTATTCGTATTACTTTTTTTTATGTAACAAAGTCAAATCATTCACATTAAGTTTACAATGTTACTATGAAGTAAAATGCAATTCATTTTAGCCTTACGCTACACAGCAATATCACTGTGAGACAGTATAGTCCTCTTAGTTATAAATGCCTTTACCACCTCTGGGACAAAAAAACCAACTAAAAATAAAATTAATAATTAAAAGTTCCAAGCCTATCAATAAAAATACTGAATCAATGCAGTTTGAAACATTAGCAAAACAGTGTGTCATAGATCCCACAGAGGCTCTACTTTAATTGTAGATTGATGAAAAATTAGAAAGCATTAAAATTAATTGCCATTTGTAAGGGATCTACACATTTCCATGTAGATGTACTTATATACCAAGAACTTCCCAGCTTTTCTTTCTATTTACGTAATTCCAGTATAAACCAATAATTTCCATTATAACGTAAAAGATCTGTCACTAAAGTACAATAACTTCACGGTCCTGCATTTCAGCAATTCCGTATACTCTATTTGTTTTCCCTTGACGGTGATTTTGAAATTAATTTTCTTCAAAGAAAACATCTAAAGAATAAATATCTCATTCCTTTCTTCATCTGCCTATCTATATTTATTTTGAAAAATTAATTTTGAATTATTTTTGAAAAATTCAGGAAAGTTTGAAAGAGAAAAAGAAAAAGGCTGAGCTTCTTACGGACAAATGTATTTTTTGGAGTGGTGATCTGAAACCTGACCAGTGGAGAGTACTGAAAAGATGAGTAGTCTTTGTGAAGCAAAGGTGCCTTAAAACTGCTATGCCAGTCTTGATGTTTTTTCTCATAGTGGGTAAGACACACATAGAAAAGGATGTTTTGTGTAATTGACGTGATGCAACTCAGACTTAAAAACATTGCCGTGATCTTTCTGGGTGCTGTGCATAATTGCTCAGCTATAACTAAGGAGACTCCTGCTGGGTAGCTAGTTTGAACTGAACTGAAATGATCATCAACTGCAAGCTGTAGATCTTTGCAGTACTTCTTTATGATTCCTGTATTGATGATACTATTTCCCAGAATTACAATCTCTTGCTTGGTATCCCAAGACAGCAGTGTCTGTACTTGTTCATTTCACATATCTTGTGGCCCTAATATTGACTACAACCTCTTTGCTTAACAGAGGGTTTTCTTGCAGCTATAATGTTCATAACCGCAAACAGATTGTCAGTTTTCAAAGAGTAACTAGCAACAGAGGCAGCTGTCCATAATACTGTGAACTGGTCACTTTTCAGTAGTTAACCCTTCACGTGAATATAGACTAACAGGTATCCTTTTAAGAAATCGTTATACTGCACTCTCATAAAATATATCAACATGCTTCTTAACGCTAATCGCCCATGGTTCCCTAAAATAAAAACAAAAAAGTAATAATGTGACAGAAATTACAATTAACATGTATATCAAACTTCTGTAGTAAGTCATTACATGGCACAATTTCTTTCTGCTATTTAAGACAGAAGGACTGGCAGGGGGTAACCGTTGTTACAGCACATGGCTGAAGGAGATTTTTACAGCCCAGACTGTATTTAGTAGGTGGATCCTATTCATACAGGACTGTAAATATTTCATTTCTTTCATAGTGTTTCCTGATTGTGCTGTCAATCCCAGATACAGTCATCTAGGCTTAGCAAAAGCTTTGGTGGTATTCTCTGACTTTTCCTTTCTTTCTTCCCATGAAACTGGTCTCCGTGCAGGCTAACCTACATGTCTCTCTGAGGGTGGAAAGGAAATCAGTGCCCTGCTGACCCCTTTACTCATGCTCTAGGCTGGTCCAGAAAGGTAGGAACAGGTGTGGCTCCTCAGTCGCTCTTCAATCTTTCCCTAGAGTGCTGCAAGGAAACAAGCAAAACCTTCCCTCTGCTGACCCCTAACTGCTCAGAGTGAAGTGGGATAGAGGCAGTAGCAGTGTATGCCATATATACAAGCTGCATCTCACAAACTCACTGAGAAAGGAAGCTGCAGCAGGAGAATAGTTATGTACCTCAAGGAAACAATTCCTCTCTGCGTTTCTCAAGGTTTCATTCAGCTTTTGCTCAGCCCTTTGTCCTAGGCTGTTCCTAAAGTCTTAGGCTGGCCCACAAGGAATTCCCTAACAGCTATTATGATATGTCATCACAGTTAAATCTCAGGAAAATTCTGCAGGTCAATGAGATGTTTCAACAGTGTGACTCTGTATCAAAGAGACTGATTTTAATACAGTAGCAGTAAATGTCTGATTCCTTGTGTGCAACGTTTCCAAAAGTGGTTTTATTTTATGGTCCAGCTTTTCATCTCCATCACATCAATCTCTAGACATGAAAAAACCAAACCCAAAACGTCTGCTAAAATGACAGCCTGCCTGCTGCTGACTATGGAGCTTCTGAAATCATGCTGAGCATCTCATTAAAGGACTCTCAATTATGGTTGGCTTTCTGCTTGATATTTGCATGTGAAGGGTGATCACTAGCCTCAAGGAACTACTTTTTTCTTTTAAGCTGAGAAATGACAGCTTCTGAAGAGAGAACTTTGGTAAATGTCCATGCTTATAGTAGGCCAAAATCTTCTCTTTAGTCTTCAGGCGTAATATCTAGAGGAGTACTTATAGCCAGAGGATGAAGAGAGGGGTTGTAGGGAACTACGTAACTATGTAACTCCAATGCCCATGGGGCTGAATATGTATCATTCAATCATTATTGATTAACTTGACCCCAAGCTTCTCCTCCAGGAAAGGAAACAGAAAAATTCACCAGATCCCTTCAAAAATTAAAAAAAACAAATAAAAAAGTACCACCTCACCACCTCAGAGCAAAATGTTGTAATTTCTTTGGCTCAACGGTCGCAAACTGTGCTCACCCTTCTCACAGTGGGCTTCTGCTGAGCACGGAACAGGATTTGTTGGTTCCTCTTGGCAAACAAGAGTAGGGTGCAGAGTCTGCACTACTCATGTCAGCATGCCCACTGATTTCACTGGTATCTCTTACAGGACAAAGGTAAACATTGACTCAGACCACAATTTTCCCTGTATTTTTCATGTTAGTCTTTTGCAGAAGGAAAAAATATCTTCATTTCAAAATTTTCTTCATCTTTATCTTTCATTATATTACAGCAACACCTCCTGATATAAGCATGATCTAATGCGAAGGGACAAATCATAACAGACTACACTCCCTATTCCTCTTAGTAAAAAGAAATTGTGATACTGTCAGACAGCTTTCTAGTAAAATAGTTGCACTAGTGCTTCTGGCAGGAGAATATGCAGAGAAAGTTAACAAGTGCAGTTTTTTCCTCTACTCACTCACAGAAACAGTATTCTTTCATTGTAAAATGGAAAAAAGATAATAGTCATGAAAATTAATGGTGATTTAATGTAAAAGAAAATGGACTGATCATTATTGAATGTTAACACTACATTAATGTTGTGTTCGTGCTAAACAGTGTAGAAGTTACACCACAACAAAGGAGAAGTAAAGAATTACCTTTTTTAATTTGCTTTTACCAGCACCCTTGCCACTGTAAGTACTGAAATTTAAATCACACACATGAATTGCAATGAGAATGTAAAACTGGATTTGCAGCTGTTAAATCTGTGTTAAACATTAAAATAAAACCAGTTTACTGATAGTAAAAGTATTTTTAACATTGAAAATAATTTTAATTTCAAAATTACTTGTACTTCAAAATTCAGTGAATTAAATCTAAGGCATCTACATGAAAACTGAATCCCATTTCACATATTTTTGACTTAAAATGCAATATATTTGTTGCAAAAATATGTGTAACAAGACGTTGGAACACTCTGTGTGCTTATTAGATATGTCATGATTTTGTCCGATAAGAACGCTGCCCATCTTGTTTCTGGCAATATAAATTTTGTTTATTCTTTCCCTTCAATAAAGAAAAGTATCTCTTTTCAAGAAAATTAAACCAGGCTGTTTTGACTGTAACTGAGCATTTAAAAGGATATATTTAGCAGTTTCCTCACACTACAATCCACAAACTGGATTAAGGACAAAACTGTTCATTTAGTGCATTTGCTACATATCCATCCAGTGATTTGAAAATAAATTTATGAGGGGGTTTAGGTGTTGAGTGTCTTTTTGGTGTTGTTTTTTTTTCTCTGAAGTAGTTTAAAACACAATATATTTGAATGTTAAAATTATTTCAAAGAAGATGAATAACATAGAGAAGTTCCTTCTTTCTTTGATTTGCTGGAAAATCTATTCCATAAAAACTGATTGCTTTTCTTTTGGAACGTCCTTGACGTTTTTGTTTTTTTTACTGGCTTCTGATAATAATCTGTAAGACAGTGTTAGGAAAAAAAGATCACCTCATCAGATATTCTGTGCAGAGTGTAAAACCCTACTTCTGATAAATCAGCTCTATTCTCAAAGTGACAATTTTTCCTTTGCGTTCCAGGCTGTACTGCAGCTCAATAAATCTGTGAAACAGAAGAAAAAACAGAAAAACAGGAACTGAAACATTCTGGAATGCAAACTCGGGGGGGG
>Ga0065711_1029171_pt1 | contig 37275 bp, 33 predicted proteins | sample Hoacrofraction12_FD_59098 | JGI IMG/M metagenome (GOLD analysis project Ga0065711, IMG submission 59098) | Hoatzin crop microbial communities from Cojedes, Venezuela - Epithelial fraction 12 v2 (version 2) | ecosystem: Host-associated > Birds > Digestive system > Esophagus > Crop | place...
GTCGGGGCTGTCTGCTGAGCGGGTACCGGCGGGGAGAGCTCCGGTACCGCCCTGCCGCTCAGTGGAGGTGGGTACGGCAATAACCTCCGCCAGGCACTGGGCAACGAGCAGTGGAAGAGCTCTACAGCCTAAAGGGACATGAAAATGCCCTGCTGTCTGTTAATAAACAGAGCGGTTCTGGATTTGGGGGAAGCTGGTTCCTCTCCACCCCTCTGCCCCACAGACCCTTGCCCCAGTGGGCAGCGGTCACCTCAGGGTCCCTGTGGCCTGCCCACCGATGGGCACAGCTGTGGGACGCAGCCTTACCCTGTGGGGCTGAAACTCTAGCGGCTTGCCGGCTCTGGCAGAGATCTTTATTAAGACATCCCTGACGCAGAGCCCAAACGTGAGTACAAACAGCTGAAGGATTTACCATTGTGCCTTGACATGTCAGGAGAACGGCTCCCTTTGCTAATGTGAGCCATGCTGCTGTGTGCAGGCCACGCTGGAAAGGAGCTCCTCCTGCCATCAGCAACAGGCTTCTCAGGGTGCTCAGAGCCACGCTAAACATCTGCCTTCCCTTTGACCTTGAGGGAGATTCACTCTGCATTGCTCTAACCCCGTGTGCCAAGGGTTGCCTTACTGCCTCTTCCTCCAGCAAAGCATCCTCTACCAGTGCTGACCAGCACCGCTGCTTTGCTACCTGCCCTCCACCTGCGCTTGGGTCACCGACCGCCTTTCTGCCACAATTTCCCAGGAAGAGCAGTGGTAATACCAAGGAGCCCGTTTACAGCCTCTGAGGCAAACAGTAGAGGCTGGTGGGCAAAGCACAGAACCTGTCTGCTCCTGGCTTGGCTTACTCAGATTTTCCCATTTTCAACTTTCTTCTGCCCCAGCTCCACCATACCGGTCCTTTTTCTCCTTGTCCCTGTGCCTTCTTGGTCTCCTGCCCCATCTGCACAGCGTCCTCCTCTCAATTATGGCCCCTTCGAAAAAAAAAGGGGGGGTTGTAAAAGTCCTGTTTTAGAACAAGTATCTTTTGAAGACATGACCAGGAAAAAAAAAAGAATATACGAAGATAGCTGTAGCCACCTTAATACCTTCTCCCAGTTAAACTCCATCCCACCGCATCCTCGCTTGTCTGTCAGTTTCAGAGCAACACACATTCAGCAGCGGGAATGGCATTGCACCCATCTTTAATCAGGTAACATGAAACAGTGCCGGAGTTGCCAGCTTCTCCCAGCACTCGTAGGAAACCAAGGAAAAGCAGCTGAGGCGGTGGCAGGGCATGGCGAGCATGGCTATGGCATGGCAGCTCGTATCTCTACAGCAAGCCACGTCTGGTGGTATTTTGCGGAGCTTGCGGCTCCCACACTGGTGGGAAATGCCCTCGCCTCCTTCACATCGCTGCTCCCAGGGCTGCTGGATTCCCGTGGAGCTGCTCTCTCCCCAGCTTTCAGCAACCAAGGTGATGCGAGGGAGGTGGGCAATTTTCCAGTGCTAGCTGGTGTTACTTGGCAGCCAGAGAGCGTTAGGCAGGGCTATAGTAAAACAGCACAAACCCCATGTTTGGTCTGTCTCCCCCATCCCCTTTCCCTTCCCAGGCTGTTTCCAGTGGCCTGCGACAGCAGTGGGAGAGTTGGAGCTGCAGTGCTGCCAAGGGACGCATGAGAAAAGCACTCACTTTCCTATGGAGACAAGCAACACTGATGTGAGGAAACAACGAAAAAAAAAGAAAAACCAGACCGTTAGATCCTAAAAAGGAGCCATGAGTAAAATGTGGGGTGGGTGGAGAATGCATCTCACGCACTACTAGGTCTGGAGAATTAGTCAGCGTTATCTGTAGCATAGGGATGGAGGCAGTCTGTTATCAGGCAGCAGGTTTAAATCAAACAAAAGGAAATAGTTTTGCACACAAGACACGATGAAATTACCTTATCAAAGCTGAAAGTTTAATGAGTGCAAAGGAGGATAGGATGAATTCATAGAGAACTGAGGCATCCGCAGCCATTAATTATGCAGCTCCAGAGCAATTGCTTGATCAGAAATTTCCTACTCCCCTGATGGCTAGAAAGGAAGGATCACGCCCTTTCCCTAGCTGTCCATCTCAACCCTCGCCCACCTCACTGGAGATGAGCACCAACGCGCTGCCTGTCCAACCTGACCCAGCGTGGCTCTGACTACATTCTAGGAAGACTTGGGCTAATTGAGCTTTAAGCAAATAATAAGTTTGAACGTGTTAAAAAACACTGACGAAAGCAGAAACAAACTATATAAGACACTAGCTCTTAGAAACAGTGCAGGAAGTAAACAAAGACTTAATTTGGAAAATGCAGCTAGTACATCTGGGATGGATCATCCACACCCCCCCTCCCCAGATGTTTGAAGATGGAGAGGCCTTGAGGCAACGGGAGAAAGAGGGCGAGCAGGAACGTGCTGTGCCACAGCGGTGAGAGTGAGAGGAATGTGAATGCGAGCCCCGTCCCTCCCATCGCTCCGCGGCTGAGGGTCACAGGCAGCAAGGAGCCGATCCCTCCGGAGCCAGCCATGGAAAGACTCCACCTGGTGTGTTTGTTTTAATTCTGGCTGTATTGTTACCAGAGAAAGATTGGAAAATTTGAGGAAAGTTCAAGCTAAGAGCCATAAGAATGAGCAAACTGGGGAGACGGCGCGCTGAAAGAAAAACGATGAACCGTGACAAGCATGTTTGCCTTGGCGGAGCTACAGCTGTGGCTGCACACAGAGGCACGCAGCCATGCGGCCCTGCAAATGAGGGGCACAGGCCCCCCATCCTTCATCTGTTTTGGAGGGGGTTGTAGCATCAGCATAATGCCAGTGGTTTTGCCTGGGGGAGGGAGAGGGAAAATGAGGACAGAGGACTGCAGCCAGCCAGTGCGTGACAGATCAAGCTGCTCGGGGGAGGTCGGGGCGAAGCTAAAGCAAGGAAAGATGGGGTTTGGGCATTAGCAGCCTTCCTGGGAGCGAGGCCACCCCTATGAGGTGCCCAGAGCCCAAGAAGCAGCACAGTGCCTTTCCCTGCCTGGAGGGGATGCTGTCCATCCATCGGGAACTCCAGATCTGACCCAGGAGGACAGCAAGGAACTGGCAAGAAAGCAAATCCCGTCTCAGGACTTTCCTGTGTTTAGTGCCAGAAGCTCCATTCCACTACTGGTGAGTTCCCATCTTCTGGAAAACAGAACGAAAACTTTTCTGGCATCAGTTTAGAAGTCTTTATTGTGAGGATACAGAGATTTGTGTGCGCATCAAAACAAAGATCCATTTCATCAGCGCTAAGCTGCAAAAATAAACCAACCTGCTCGGCCTGGGTGGCAGGGAGTATTGTTCTTGCTGTGTCCCCCAGCCCCTCCTGAACAGGCTGTTGAGCCCTGTGATGCAGCCAAGAGCCCTGCAGAGCCTGCAAAGAACTGGGACAGACGAGGAGGGGGCCACGTGTCGAGCTGAGAGCTGCTCTTGGAGAAGCTGGGGAGCCCTGGCCAGCACCAACGCTGCAAATCAGCCTCTTGCCGCAGAGGTGATGGCTCCACTTCCGAGGGCTTTCTTCCAAGCAGAGGCTCTACTGTGCTTTGCCGTAGGGCCAGAGGTATCAGCTGTAGCTGGTGCACAGAGGAGAGCTGGCTGTGCTGGGGAGGAGAGTGAAGGGTACTTAAAGCCTGTGGTGGGGACTGTTTTTTTTTCTGCACAAGCTGAGTGTGCTGCAGACACCGAGACTTTCTCTTCCAACCCCCACCAATCTCAGCCTCACTGATCATTTTGCCTCAGACTTGACTCTTGGGTGAATACAAGAGAGCTCATGGGAGTCTTCAGTCCCAGAGAGACCAGACTGCTCCTGCACTTGTGAAGCTATCAAAAACTCCTACAAGGAACCTTCCCAAAAACGGACCATTCAGCATTTGAACCCAAATCAGAGACACTCATCCCACCTTCTGTGCTGCAGCACATCTCAGTGTTTCCTGTGGCAAAAGGGGAGAGAGACCAAGGTCTGGAGTCTCAGCAGCTCAGCAGAGCTGATCAGTGAATAAATATTTGCAAGACAAGAGCACATGGTGTTAAAAGATGCTTTAGCCCAGAAGAGCAAAACTGTACAGGAGCCAGTGGCTGGAAATCAAAGCCAGAAGCTATCAAATTAGAAATAAGGCACAGATAATTATCAGTGAGGCAGATCAACTACATTAACAAGAAAAGTGATACAATAATATTACTGGCATATCTGGAAATTCTCCCCACTAAGGTTAATGGTCTTCACGTATACATTGGGTGGCTCTGGAACACACATTTGAACTGAATACAGCTAGGTCAGATGCAGCACAGAAGCAAATAAATGAATGTTCATTCAACTTGAACTCTTTGACCAAGGATTTTGAGTAGCCTCCAAGGCTAAAGTCCTGCAATAGCAGGAGAAATGAGGAGAAAATATCATATGCTTTTCTTGGAAGGTTCAAGTACAGCCAGTGATATGAAAGGGTCTCACCCTGATAGGATGCCTTCAGTCAAACAATTCCTGGAGCCTCAGCCTGCTCAAGTGATTTTTAAATGGCACGTCTAGTGTCACCTTAGAAATTCTAGTTCTGGAGAGATCTGACTCATGAATGTGGTCTAAAAGTCATAAGGCTTAAAAAGAATGTAACGTGTTTTGTGTTTATCTTAGTCTGGGGCCTTTAGGTTGTACTGAAGTCACATTTACAGCTTTAAAAAAACAACCCCAAAACCCAAACCAAAAACAACAAGAGAAGGCAGGCAGGAGGGAGTAAGCAAAGATACCAGCTGATCACCTGACTCCATAATCAAGAGCTAACAATACTATGGGACTTCCAATAAAAACACGAAACATTGCTAAAGCTCTTCTCTCAGGTTCTGTATTTGACCTTTTTCTTTGGCATAAACCCTTAGCAAGGACCAGAAGAGCAGACTGGCACAGGCTTTCTCTCCACACTAGCTTCCACACGGAGTTTCAGCATCAGCTTCTAAAATGTCCCAATGGATCTGCCAGTTCCAGCATCATGAACACAACTAAGCAGCCACCAGATCCCCAGGGAGGTCTCAGGAGAAGAATTACCGTTCTGCAGGTTTCCACACTGTTCACGGGGAGGAAGGACGCACCATCTCATGCAGAGAGCTTCTCCAGGGCACCTCCTCTGCTACGAAGACTCCGTATGCAAGGAAGGTGGCACAGGATGGGGTGTGTTCGCGAGTGGGGCTGACTGGGGAGCTGACGCAGCTCTGATCACACACTCCTCCTGCATACCTACCAGCCATGACCAAAAACTACTGTTAATCTCTCATCTACCTATCTTTGCGAAAAACAAAAGAAGGAAGACTCCCCCTCTAGACGAAGTCCAATATCTCACTACATTTGCAGATAAACAAAAAACTGGTCAACGGATAGTGTGGGAAAGTGTCCTTTGTGGGTTCATCTGGATCACCTGCTTGGGGGAACATTCTTTGAATAGTATGTGTTTCAGTGGAGCTACGTGGAAGGCAAAGTGGCTCATGTTAAGAGCCAGGGATGTAAGACGTGAGACAGCAGCTGCTCTGGAATACAATGACTGGAAAAAAAGGCTAAGTTGCAGTAGTCCAACTGGACAAAACAGCCCCAAAACTTTGTCTTAAGTGAGCATACCTGCCCCTGAGATATACGAATGGGGAACATAGAGAACAGATCAAAAGCAGAGGGTATTACTTTTATACACACTATTAGCAACTCTACTACCACTCACTGCTGAAAACTTTGGTGTCCAAACTTCAGAAAGATATAAAAAAATCTTCAAAGTAGTGAAGTCAAGAGCTACAAGCAAGGTCAGCACAGAGCACTTTACAGATTAAAGATCAACCTATTTAATATGATACAATGACAACTTGCAAGCACCAACAAGGAAAAGGGGATTTTGGTAGCAGAGAGTTATTCAGTCTCTCTGAAATGGGCAGAACAAGATCCAACCGAAGCTGAAGCCAGCTAATTCAGAGCAAAAATAAGACACAGATTTTTGGAAGAACAATGAACTGCTCAAAGATCTTACCACGAGACAGGGTAGATTTTTCCGTTACCTTTAGGTCCTTCTATACATTACAGCTCCTGCTTCCAGGCATGAAGTAGAAATAACTGAGGGACATTTTCCAGCCTGCACTGTGCAGAGGGACAGGCTGGGAGAGCGTGAAACCCCGAGCTCTGTGTCGGTGCTTGCCTAAAGGAGAAGGCTTTACTGGGGTTGCACATCCTCATCCCCTCTGTGCCTTCTACAGCTTTGCTTGGGGAAACAGGTGACGGTGTGCATTTGCCATGCCTTTCTCTCCACAACATCTGCTTTCTTCTGGTCTCCAGCACTTACAGGTCATTAGAAGAGACTTAGGAGATTTCGTGGGAGGTAGACAGGCACCAGTGGTTTCCAAGTGTTTTTATAAAAACAGATTTCTGACCTACCTCTTTTTTTTTTTTTTTTTGACCAAGGAATGGGAAATGGAAGAAAGTGATTCATAAACCTGATCAGTGGCATCGCCCTAGTTGTGTGCTAGAAGATGGACTGCAGTATGTGCACTCACAGGCCCTGGGTCTCATGGTCATGGGATAAGCCTAAGCCAAAAGGGAAGGAAGGCAAATTTTCACTGATTTTGCTTGTGGTTCAATCTGTGCATGCTCTTGCAGGTTAACTGTTGCAGTTGTCTATAAACATGACCTAATAAACATTTTTCCTAGATTGAAGGCTGCTGTTTGATCAGCGCAGTGACACTGGATTGCTTTAGTGGGTGTACACCTATAGGCATGCTGATCACACCAGAGTCTCTTGTAGGCATAAGCACTCGCTTATAGATCAAGGATCCATGGATGGTCAAGGATCCTCAGCGAGTATGAGCTGTTCCTACAAAAATCAGCAATGCCTGGCTGGAAACTCACGTCTTGATGTACCCTAGGGACATGGGAATGGCTCAGCATAACAGCGAGCCAGCTTTGGTCCAGCAACAACATCAGGAAGACGTGGGAAAGAGGCTTCTTCCCATCTGTGAAAGGAGCAGCCAGCCACCAGAGCCCATCTAAGGGCTGATGGCCACCAGCACACTGAGTTTCTTCATCCTCATCCCTTCTCTTCCCAGGGTGGCATTTGGCAGCCTAGCCAGCCCTCAGGGGCCAGGTGGGTGCCGGTGGCTGTAACCGGCTGTAGGGCTGCGAGGGCTCAGGGAGGTGAGCGGAGGTGTGCTGGTGCGGGAAGTGCTCTCGGGAACTGCTTCAGCGGAGGAGGAGCAGGATCTCCCTGTGCGTGATTGCTCCCAAGAGCTCAGTGGGATGTGTGACCCTGAGATTACCCTTGCAGGAGCACTGGCTCCCAAAGATTGCTGCCACTTTTCTCTTTATAATGCTGTGCTCAAGGCAAAAACCAACAAGCAGCAAAGTTTCATTGAATGAAAGTACGACCCATTCAAGGAGGGGACACCCGCTTGTCTGTCCTTGGCAGAGAGAGGCAGCGAGCCTGATGTCCCATGTCTGTCAGTGCAAGTGAGAGTCAGAAGAAATAAATGCCCTTGTTGTACACAGTCAGCATAATCAGTGAGAGCGAGAGGGGCTCTGCAGTACAGCCTGCTCTGCTGGGGTCTCTTAGCCCTGAGCGGCTGGGGTGACATGGCCCCTCTCCCCCCACGGATCTTCCTAAACAATCCCCTTCTGCAGGCACTTGGGCTTGTGGAAGAGAAGCCAGGCAAACAGGAGCACAGCCACCAACACGAGGGAGCACAGCACCATCAGCCCCACGTAGCTGCCGTACGAGAGAGGGGGCACAGCCGGCTCCTCTGCGGGGATCATGTTGGTCAGGTTCAGCATGTAGCCCAGGGTCCAGCCCGCATCGCTGCTGCCGATCTGAAATGGGAGAGGAACAGAATCAGCGGTGGGAGGTGCAGGGCTGCTTGCAGCGTTGTCGGGGCAGTGGCAGCCCTGAGGACAAACGGCTTGGCTGTGAAGAAGAGTTTGCAGTTAGCTGCTGGGGTAGAGCCCTCACCACCATGAAACACAGACCTTTCCAAGGAAGTGGATGCTTTGCCAGTTCTTGTCAGTGAACTCATAGCCATTTTCCAGGAGAGAGAGGATGTAGGCTCCAGAGAAACAATATTCACTCAGGTACTTCTCTTTTATTTGGTGATACGCTGTCTTCACCTACGGAAGGAGAAAGTCACCAGGCTGTTAAACGCAGCTTTCTGCTGCTCCAGCTTGCACCTGAGCAACCACTGCAGATGCTGGGGGAATCTTCCCCCTCTTGCCTTGGAAGTTACCCCCAACCATTTATCCTACAGAAAAATATCAGCAGCTCTTGCCACGCAGCAGCCCTAGCCCACTGCCACAAGCACTGCTCACCTCATGCCAAGGCCGGGCACAGAAGCTCTCAATGGTGCTGGCCACTTTGTCCAGGGCAACGGGGCTTTGTTCACTGGTCAGGTTCAAAAAGTTCATCACGAAGTAAAAAGCAGAAAAAGCCTGGAGAAGAAAGAATATTTTAACCTGATTGGGTCTCAGCATGAGCAGGGCAGTGGAAATCCCACTAAAGAAAATGGGTTTATTTACAGATAGAGAAATACAAGAAGCAACATCACACACACAAAAGTAGGTATATTTTCAAGAGAGATGTCATTTTGAGACACACATCTCAGAGCTGATGAGAGCTAGAGACCCCAAAAGGAAGGTGGAGGTAGGAACTTCACTGACCACAGTATCCTGAAGAACTTCAGTAATCCCTCTCCTCTACGCACTGGTGCCAGAGTGGCACCCGGCGAACTCTGCTTGCCATCACATCTGTGATCCTGTTTTGGCAACTGAACGAGATGAACGTGCAGCCAATACTGCCACAAACAGCAGAGGTGATGGTCTGAAAAGACTGTACACAGCCCCATCATATAATCCACAATCCAGAAAACCCATCTCTGACCATGGCCAATAGCTGATAGGTGGGGGCCAGTTTATGAACAAGGCAAGAGAGTATTAACGGCTCCCCCAGAGAGTCTCACAGCCACTGAAATCTTGCAGCTCTAGGACTGATGTTCAGCATGGTGTCACACATGACGTGTGTTCAGACCATGCACTGTCTCCTCACGTCTGGGAAGCAGACAGGTGAGCTGACCGATTCATTTCAGTAACACTCACACGCTTCTGGATGAATTTCCAACCAGGCACCACCACTGACTTCAGGAGACAAGGTCTGCAGGAGCAGTGTATCATGCACAGCCTGCAGCAGGCTTTCCTGCCTCTCGTGCTGGCCACCAGGAAGGACTGCTTGAAAAACGAATCAGTAAATGGAGCACCCCAAGGAGATGGGTTAGAATGGGAACACTGCAGTACTGGTAGGTGGGTATCTACTGGGGTAGCTCTTACGTGTGTTGTCCTCACAGCAAGCACAGTACTACTTTTGTAATTACATGTCCAAAAAACCATTTTGTAAATGATTTCCTGCCCCAGCCATGGAGCATAAACTCTAGCATTACTCTGAGGTTCTGCTCTTCTGGTATTCTTGGTTATAGAGAGTTGGAGAATGTGAAGACTTACCCCAAAATCCCCTTGTAATGGAGGTAGGTATATCCCATTGAAGGAGCAGCTGGAGTAAGGACAATTGTTTTTGTCAAAGAGTTTCTGGATGTTTCTTCGGCACTTTTGATAATCCCCCTCTCCCTGTATATGCAGGTGGCTGAAAGGGAATTGCTTTTTCTTGGCTGACGTACAAGGGTTTTTGAAGAGATCACTTATATTTATAGTCCTCTGATACCCCTCGTGAAAGCATGGATCAAGGAAGCTGCTGTTCTCCACGGTCTGAAAGTAAAATCAACCCAGGCTGTTACACTTAACTCTAGAGTAACACCCTGGGAAACAGCCACAAGGCACTTGTCACAGTACGTCACACCAAGACACACACATTGGGTCAAAGTGATGAGGATGGTTTAAGGCAGTGGCTGTGATCTGGGAGATGGGGGTACTGCCACAGCCTCCCTGCAGGACCCTGGGCAAATTACTTTCAGCCACGTATCGTGAAGCTGCTACTGATTTGGGATTCTCAGAGACGGTGAAACATCACCTCCCCCAAGTACTTAACTTCAGCACAGTACTCCTGCTATCCCATGCCCAAGAATCAAGGCATACCTCAAACTAGTAGTACTTTTGAAAACGTTCACTGTCACCTCTTTGGGTATCTGCCCAGTCTTTATGGAGGATGATGATGACATTTCCCAAATCCAGACTAAGGGATGAGACATTTAGCTGGGACACAGCAACTTTTACAGCACCAGTATGTCAAAGCTGTGAGGGTCCAGGATCTCCACCTGCAATTGCAGATGTACTTGCCTGTAGGTCCCCAGCCAGTTTCTGTTGCAGAGCCTGGTCCTTCCCGTAGCAGAGGAAGCTGTGCGTGTACACTAGGTAATCCTTGCCATAGAGACGGAAGTGCAGCAGGTTCTCTGGGGACTCAGAAGAGAGTTCATTTGGTACAAAGGTAATCTGCGTTGATGCTCCTCCGAGGTCTAGGGCTCCTGATGTCTCACTTATGGATTTCAGGGAATGTAGAAATTTTGCCCAGCCAGACTTAAAAAAAAATAAAATCAAGGTAAACCAGACACATCAGGCATGGAGGAGATTTATTTGGGAGAATAAAAAACCAGACCTATGAAGAGAGAAGCAGAAGCACAGAACACAGGAAAGGCAGGGAGACCTGGAGGGGGGCAAAAGATTAGAGCTGGAACAAGACACAGGCTCAGAAAAGCAGAAGATGGATCATGTCCGAGTGCTTGCAGGAGGACCAAGAATATGAAATCGAATACAACTGCTATGAGAAAACACAGTCAACTTACTGTTTCAGCTCTGAAATGACTTATAAGCTCAATAGTAAAGAATCATTGTCAAGATTTCCAGGCACAGAAGTATTTTAGATCAGGAAGTGTGGAAGATACTGTACCCAAGCAAACTTATTGAAGATGCTGGTGTTTTATTTCAATGCTTTAAGCCTGACTACTGTGGTACATCCTGATACTGGTATCAAGATGTACTCACAGTAATCACTGAGACAAGATGTGCAGCTTCCTGATCTCTGGTAAACGGGTTACACAGGAAGATGGTGCCTACAACACCCTCCTGCAAGGCACAATTTACAAAGTGCTGCAAGCTGATGATTCGAATGTGGACTCGCCATTGATACAGTACCTGCTTGAAATTTCCCAGCAGGTAGTTAATCGTAATCCATCCATAGGCTCCTTCTTCCTGACCGCTGATGATTCTGGCACCCTGGAAGTTGAAGGGAGCTGAGCGTAGTGTCTTCTCTACTGAGGACAAGACTTTGTCAGCTGCACTTCTGTTCTCCAAGCTGGATGAATGGAAGAAAGGATGCAGTGACTCTGGCTGACAGCTCTCTGCAGCCTATGGGCTTTATTCTGAGCAGGCAGGCTACAAATCCCCACCAGACATTAATTATAACAGAACAGTCCTTCATATGGGTACACCTGGCTTTAACTGGCCATGTCCTCCTCTGTCACAGCTTGACAGCACAGCTGCCACCAGCTCTGACACTTAACAGACTCCGCAACTGAGAGCAGGACCTGGAACAGAGGCCAGAGCTCCCTCACTCTCCTGAAGCACATGCCCTGGTAGGGATGGGACCAGGGAGACTCCTCTCACCATCGTCATTACAGAAGAAATCCATGCCCTCTGGTACCCCCCGTGAGAATCCCCGGGCAATAAACACATAAGATCAGCTCCCTGCCCCAGCCAGGCTAGAGGTTTGGAGCACCCCTATGAAAATCACAAATTTTAATTAAAGGAGATATGATTATAAAGTTACCTTAGCTCTGATGGTCTCAGGCTGAGTCAAGGTATGTGGGGAGTTGCAATATGGTCGAGCACAAAAATCCTGGGTCAGGCCTAATACTAGACTGTAGGGGATGTCTGAGCACCCTCTTGATGTGGGGGATGTCTGAGCATCTCCTGAGCATCAGCTTGGGCACTGCTACCCTCCTGGTGTCTCTGCACTACATGTGGGTGCTGGAGATGATGAAAGGTTGCAGCAAGTGGAAGTGGACCTACTGGGCAAGCAGGGGAAAGACCCAGGGAGATTCAAGGCTCAGAGACACCAGTGGCAGAAGATGGTATCTGGGCAAAGCATGAGCTGGCAGCACTTCCAAGGACTTTTCCCAAGTGGCCCTCGCTGAGCATCCATGGTGGTCCCAGGCGCAGTGCTGCAGGGAAAGGTGGACAAGCCCTGCAGTACCTGAGAAGCCGCATGCCGGCTGTTGCTCCGAGGTAGACGGGTGTCTCTTGGTGCTGATTTGAGGGAATGACCTCCTCTGCTTGTCGTAGGCACTGTGCCAGAGAGGGACCTGCCTTCTCCGTGGTGTGGGAGTAACCTGAGATCCCAGGGCCTGCAAGAAATAAGGACACGTCATTGCTCAAACTCCAAGCACAACCCCAGAGTGCCATCACAAGCAGTCATGTTAAACTGTTATCACTATCACAGGCAGCAACATCAGATTCAACCACCCCATTTCTAAGGAATTTTAGAAATCCTACGGCACCAACTAAGCCCACTGCATGCAGGGATGGCCACAGTGCCCACCATCTGCCACTCGCTCTCCACGAAGCAGGCTATGAACTAGTGATCAGGGCTGCAGCGAGACATTTACTTAGCATGTCCTGGACATCTGCAGACTCATCTCTGCTGCTGCCTGGCTGCACCCTGGATCTGCACAGGAAAATCCCTCATCCTCACACTACGCTGGACCCACTGGGGGAAGACACCGTCATTTGTTTGGGTGTTGTATGCTCACACTACAGCACTGAGGGTTTTGCAGCTATCCCCTTTCATGCTAACCCAAAGAAAAAAAATTGTCCCTCCCTGCCATGTGTCCCCTGGTGAATGGGCCGCCCCATGACTGGCGTCTGCATGGGCAGCGCTGAAGCCCGCTCTGTGTTTCCTCCAGGTTGCTCAGCCATATGCCACGTGCTGCTCGTGGCGTGGCATGCTGCCATGCTGAGCAGCTATCGCAGCAGCTCGATAACAGCGTGGCTCTCCCCTGCACTACAGACCAGCCTGAAAAGAGCCCAGGCAGGCTCTGACAGCACCTCTCCTCCTCCCAGAGTGCAGCGATCCATGATGGTGTTCTTTGTTCCTTATCATGCACATCCTTGGGCATCCATCATTTGTACCTTCCTAAACCATACAATATCTACAAGCAATTAAATAGAAAAAACCCAACCCCCTATGACATGCTTAAGTTGAGCAACCTTGGCCCGCAAGCCCAGTGCCTAGGTTGTGCAGAGGCCTTGAAAAAGAGCAAAGCATCTCCTCTCACTGCCTGACGTTCATCCACACTTCAGCCAGGGGTGCATGCAGATATTTTATTTATATAAGTATGCTCTTTGGCGTAGTTCTTTCCAAAAAGCACTTACTTCCAAGCATCCCAAAAACAAAGCAAGAAGTGGATCCAGCTTTCCTCCCAGGAAGGTCAGGCGTGTACAACTCCAGGTGGGAAGCGGCAGGATACACATTAGCTCACAGACGTAACACTGTTTTCACTATTGGCCTCTACCTCCAGGCTCCTCCTCCTCCCCCACCCTTTGGTGGCATTATCTCTTCATCCCCTGCCCCTTCCACAGCTCCCTTATCTCCTCTTACCTTCGACTTTACACACCTCCACCTGCTGCACCACCCCAGTGTCGTTCTCCTTCTCTGCTGGCCACTCGTACACATACAGGTTAGTGTGGGACGACCCCGCATCCAGCACAATCCCATACTGTGGGCAAAACACAGCCGTCATTGTACCTGCGGCACCGAACCAGACACAGTGTGCGCTGGTCCCCACGCGCTGGGGGACCAGAAACGAACAGCCTGTCTGGCAGCTGTGGGAACACACTGTGTCATTACTCTTCTCAGCAGTGCTTCAGTGTGAAGTTTCCATCAAAGTATACAAGAGCAGAGAAGCAGCAAAACCGGGACTGATTACTTAGGAGATGATCCCCTGTGAAGCCATATCTGTTTTTACCACAAAGCTGTAAAATGAGATGTTGAGGGGCATGCAGCCAGAAAGAGAGGTTAGCCAGACCCAGCAAGGGCAGCAACAAGTCTTGGAGATCTATGCATGCCTAACCACCCCCAGCTTGGCTTCGTTTCCTGCAGGAGTCCCAGCTCGTCATACCTTAATATTCTTCGGAAGTGGCTTATTTTGGGTCACTGCTACAGCAATTAAAGCAATTACAGCCAAAGTAGAGAAGAATCCCAGGATGAGTAGAATCTTTCTTGTCCAGGACATCTTTTGTTTGCTACCTGTGACTAGAGCAAAAGAAGGATGTCAGTATCCCAGTAGCCCATCTTACCACACACCCCAAAGGTGTTCAGGCACATTCCTGTGGTCCCTTTCCACTATGCAGCATCTGCCTTTGCCCACCCCCTGCTCCCATCTCAGTCTCCATGTCCTCGTGCAGGATTTCTTAAGAGGTAGACCTCAGCCCTGGAGTCCTGCAGATCTGCTCTCAGGGGCTGCGCCACATCTCCATGGGCTGCCCTGTGCCAGCTGGTGATAGAGAACTTCCAAGATGCAGCTTATGGTTAGCCTGTTCTTGAGATACCTGCAGGTGACTGAGCAACTGTATAGCAAAAGTATCTGTACAGGGCAAATGCCAACTTCTTCTATAGCTCTGCGTTTGGCTTAATAATCCCCCAGAAACTTAACAGATTGCTAACATATAAACAGCACAACCTTGTGGAACCCAAAGCTTTAACCCCTGCAACATTTTGTCCTGGTATACTTTGTGCTTCAATTTTTTTTATAATGTTTATAACAATTTACACCATCCCTGAGTGGTAATGCAGGTAGGAAGTCTAACACTAACATTTCAATATGTGGCAGTCAGTTCAAGCAATGCTGTCCGGCACCTTGGCAACGCTATATAGAGAAAATGATCTGCACTCCACAGGGTATTTAAGAAATCTACGGAGATTTTTGATGCCACTTCTCACAAGACCAGTAAATTATGAGCAGCCTGTATTTGCAGAATTGGCATAATATGGTTAAAAATCACACACTTTGCAAAACTTGTACCAGTCTGATTCTTAACTGTTACTGATATATTTGGTATGACCTATTTAACAAATTTAGATTATTGTGTCTTAAAGTACATGGCTAGCAGCAGAATTCTGTAAAAATCCACTTATGGCTGATGGAAATCATCCACAACCAATACAGCATTTGATACCTGCATTTATTAGTGGCTAGCATGATGCTGTCTTACATTTTTCCGCTTTAGATTCTCCTTCATATATCCCATGGTGGAAATCTCACTTCATAACTTTGGCTCAGCCAGTTTTGGTATTGTTTAATAGAGCACGATCTTACAAAAAAAAAGCTCTAGAAAGGGTATCAGCAAAATTATTTCCCAGGTTTATAGTCTATCTGTAAGTTCAACACTTGCAACTAACAAACAGCTTCGGCACTCTAGGGGACATAACCTGCTCCCACTACAGCATGAAATCTGTTTCTACCCACACTGATGCTCAGTGGTCAAAAGCACAGAGACTGCTCACATGGGTACTAATTTCACTTCTTTTATACACAAACACTCTAGGAGATGTTTAGAAGTACATTACAGATCATCCAGCGTGACAATACCTTTGTGCAGGCAACCACATCAGCTATCTTTACCCTCCAAGAAGGTAAGATGATTGAACCTGCTGTGCATCTGCACGCCAGAACTGGAGTTCCAGAGGTCATTCTCCAGCCCTCAGGTGATATGGAGTCAACGCTGCAAATCCATCCTGGTACCCCATGTCACACATGAAAGTATGTTCAAGTTTTGAACAGGGTCATCTTCTAACCACTCTGGTTTCACAAGAAAGGTGGTCCATGCACTGGAATTATATGAAGTGTTACCCAACCTTACCAATGACCCCAAATCCTAGAGTTATTTTCAGAAGTTAGGCAAAGTGACAAGCAGCAACGCACCTCTGGCAATCTCTAAGTGTAGACAAATAACCTATTCCTACCTACCTAGAGAAAAGGGAACGTAGAAGTGCCAAGAGAACTTGTTTTGAAGATCTCCCCACAGGCAGGTCCATTGGAAACCTAATGCTGACCTGGAGGCTCTGTGCTCCCTCTCATTGCGCTCATGTGTAAATCTGCTGAGGCTAGCTGTGAAATTTGGAAGCTTGTTACGCTTGCATTTTGTGAGTGCCTGTTAGAGGCACGGCATGCTTTCTAGTATCTCCAAGAATGCAGCTAAAAAAATAGCCTAGTGCACATACCAGACAGTAGGAGGTAGGAATGCATTTTATACAGCTTTATTCAAGAAGGCCCCAGAACTCACGGCTTGAAGTGATTAGAAACAGCAGAGCATGACAGCTGGGGGACTTTTCTTCCTATTGGAGAGAGTAGTTGGCTCAGGTTATGACTGCACTGAGCACATCTGCAGAAATCAATTGTTTTAACACTAGAAAAAATGAATAAAATCAGATGCTATAATGTAAGATTAGCTACACAGTATAGACATGAACCTAGCATGCTTGAAAACTGAAACTGCTGCTGACAGTTGCACAGCACACCCACGTAATTATTGCCACCCTTACTCTGAGATCTTGCCTAGAGGCAGCCACTAACGCTTTTGTTGGGTGTTTACTGTCACAGGAACACAAAGGATGGGTGACTGCATCACTTCTCAGATTTTTCAAACTTCCTGCCGTGATGAGTGTTGCCCATCTTTTCAGCAGCCACACTCTGAAAGTGGCAGCATTAGCAGCAAACCATGGACAATTTTCTCACTGTAATGGACCATCCCAATAAACAGCTGTAGAAATCCCTTCTCTGTAGGCAGAGGTATAGCGATAATTGCATCCCACCTGCAACCTGAGATTAGTCATTTTTTTCCAAGGCACATTATTTCCTTAACCCTAAATGTGACTTTTGCCTGAATTTTAGCTTAGTATCAATGCACGCTTTTCAGGACTCTGAGGGTTGTAGATATGCAATTTCATTGCTGTATCCCATACCAGAGCATCCATCTGTATGAACTTTAATGCTACCAAGCAGCATTTTGTTGAAATGTTTCATACACAAAAAGGTACAAAATGGTACAAAACAATAAGCACAATCCAGAAGGTAGCCTAGAAAATCAGTAACCTTCCAAATAGCACACAAAATATACAGACTTGAATACTGGATTATTTAAAAAAATCCCCAAACCGCAACATGGCAAATCCAGATAAAGAATTCAGTGTAATCAAAATAAAACTCACGTGCCATTTGTTCAGGAAGGTGAGATATTTGAAGAAGTTTGCTTATCTGCACACTTGGCTATCTCCATCAGCTCTAGGCATAACTGCAGGTTCTGCAACGGCTAAACGATTAACTTCTTCCCTGGATTCCTCCAGTTCCTTTGCACCCCACGTTCATGTTGCTGAATGCTGTGCAAACGCTCCTTGGTCTCCACCAAGTGGGGCACTGCTTAACCCTCTAAGCATCTCTGATTGCCAGGCCCCGGGACTTTTCTTCCACTAGCAGTCTTCCTCAGCTAAAGATCAAACAGTCATGATCTTCTGTCTCTGTGCCCAGCCAGAACCCAAACAGAGACAGACCTCTGCTCTTTCTCCCATACTGGCAATAAAACCATCACGTAAGGCCATAAGTAGGCACAGAAACGATGCTGCTTTTCTTCTTCCCCACCCCAAAGCTCAGAGCTGCCTGGTGCTGGAGCCCTGCCCGGCTGCAGAGGCATCAAGCTCTTGCCAGATGTTGGAGCAGAGCCCAGCTGCTCAGGCATCTCTGCCTGTTTCTAATTTTGGTCTCTCTGTTTTTTTGTAGGGGCTACCAGTGGTTCTATCCCGTGATTGGTGCAGGTCCCAGAACATAAACAGATCTAATAGCCTTTCTGCCTCTGAGTTAGCTATCAACCAACAATGATGCTGGCAGCCACTCCAGCTCACAGCAGTTTTGCTGCAGAAACCCTGTTGCTCTCAGTGAATAACCCAGGAAGGACCACACTAGTGTGGGAGGCAGCTCTGTGTGAAGGCAAGGAAGCAGGATCATCCCCAGCGTCTTCCAGAGCCTCAAGACAAATAGGAAACTGCTCATCCAGCTGACATCACGCTAAGTCACTGGCAGCTCTGCATGCCAGGAGATGTCACTCAGACACCTCCCAGCTCCCTTCTCAACAAACAAGACTTAGCAACAAACATTAAAAGGACTCAGGCAACCGGCCGCTTTGAGACATGCAACAAGGAGAGGCTAAGTTTAGCTTGAGGGCTGAAATTAGGATTGTCATGCAGAAAAGGAGATACGTTGTTCACAGTCCAAAGCCGTACTTGGTTCAGATAACTTCACTGCGACACATCATCTCTAATAAATACAAATAGTGTTGTAAGCTCCGGCTTAGCACAACAGCTAAAGTTGACATCTGCTCTTTCCTTTGGATGCTCACACTCAGCCTGTTACAGAAAGGATCACCAGAGGCTGTACTGCAAGGCCATCACTCTTCCTCTGCACAAGGGCCACGCTGACAGAGACAGTTCCCACGTCACCTTTCTGCTCTCAGCACATCTCTATATGGTCAGAAACATTCTCGTTTTCAGCCTTAATTTATTTACTGCCAGTCTATTCCCTCTTTGTTCCACTTCGGTCTCAAAACTTCTTCAACTCCCAATCCTCCTAGAATTTATTCTCTTAACTTGTAAGCGATGTTCCTTTCTAGACTTTTGTCTTCCCAGCCTTCTCCATCTACCTGATCAGTCCAGTAGCCCTTCTCTGAAGAAAAATAAAAGCAGGTTATTCTTTATGCAGCATTCTGACCAGAGCTGCGATCAAACTAGCCTTGCACAGTCATGTACCAGTGCAGTTCCACCCTAAACGAAGCGAGGTGGGGACTTGTACTACCTCAGACACATGATCATCTGCCATCACGGCCAGTGCTAAGTCAACCCAGTAACTCTCCTACGCAATCCCAGCAAATGCACATTTGATCACTTTAACTAAATTAGCCCTGCTACATGCTGTAAGCAAAGGGAGTTCCAAGACACATTGCCTGCTGCCCACGAGGCTTGGAGTGACGACAGAGAATAAGACGGCATCTTATGAATCCTGCGCATCAGCTGGCAGCTACCTCTGCTGCTCACCCACGTTGCTGCTGCAGTCTGTTGGGAGTCTCTCTGACAACTGGTTTCCTAAGCATATGTCCAGTCTCCGGGGGAGAGCTGCCAGATGCTCATGCAATCATGTAGTCCAGCAGAAGGGAGACCGGTCCGCAGAGCTCCTGAACCTACACATATCGGAGACACAGTGTAGTGCTGAGAAGCCACTGAATTATGACCCATTACTAAGGGACACAGGTATACTTGAAGACAGAAATCGGGAACAGTATGGATTGAAATGAGTCAGATGCCACCGTATTTTTAAAGCAAGGAGCAACAACTTGCCTGCCTGACTACCAGCTGAAAGAACACAGGAGCCCATGGCTGAAGGGTGCCTGAATACCTCAGCAGTCCAAGTGCATCCAGCACCTGTGTCCGGCTCAGTGGGACGGGGTGGGCAGCTTGGGCAGAAGGAGCATCTGTCAGGGCAGGTGCTTGCAAGCGAACATCACCCAGGTCAGCAGGGAGACCAGTAAACAGCATCCCTGGCAATGCAGTCTGTGCACATTTACTAACTGCAAGAACACGTCTGATGTTCTGCCAGCAGTGATGGCAGGGAAAGGGGATGGGAGCAGTCAGCGCTGCTGTTCTTCAGAGTGGATGGACACACACACATTATCCTCCTGCTGAGGGACCATGAGATTTCAGTAGTCCTGAAGTTTATCAGGCTGAATTGCACACCCAGTGAGGTTGCTGAACTTGCATTAGGTTGAGGCACACCACCTCAAAGGCGTTCCTGTCTTCAGACTCATCACAACCAAACATCTGAGTCCAGCCACATGGCTTCATTTATCAACTCTTTTCTGAAATTTTCTCTGTCCCTGTCTGACATCTTACTCATTCTTCATCTACCTTTTTCATTCAAACATGCTTGTCCAAGTTACCTAGGAAGATTTTGCTGCAAAGTAACATAAACCACCTGTTTCAGGCCAACATATTGGAAAAGTCTTATCTAAGGCTGGTGAGAGGCTCAGGTTTCCCTTAGAATATACACACAAGCGCACATACAGTAAGTGAATTACTTTGGTTTAAGAGGTTTTATCTGAAAATATCAGGGCAAGACATCGAACACACTGAAATCGGAATTCAAGCTCCAGATCAGGATTTACATCACTTTTTACAGCAGTTACATGGAACAGTGTTGGAGGTTTTGCTCCAAGTTTTGATTATTGATATGGCAAAGATCGTGGCCTAAATACTGGTGTGATCTCTGGCCCTCCTTGTGGTGCTATATATAATTATAAACACACATTTACTGTATTATGTTTCTCCAGATTAAATACTTGTAAGTGCTGAAGTACAAACACCGAATTGTCAGTGAAACTGATAATCCAAACAATGTAATGTTTTTTTTGGATGCTGCCTTTCAGAGACATTCGATACTTTGAAAGCACACAGCCCTACAAGCATCAGACTCCAGCAGACTCCTACGGATGTAGGCTAGGCAGCTGGGCAGAGTGCTTCAACTAGTCTGTGCCATGTGCACTCACACGTGTGTGTTAGTGAGCTAGAAGGTGGAGTAAAGAGTGCACCTCTATTTGTGGCAACACCAACTTGAGAGCAAACGCACACTCACACATAGGACTGGAATTCAAAATAAATTTGATAAATAGGAGAGAGCCTGGGGAAAACATCCAACTCACCTGAGTAAAGACAAGAGCAAATACGACATTTAGAAAACAGCCATCGCCCAAAGACAGCATGGTCAGCAATCAAGCAGCACTTTCAGAGAGAACATTCTTGCAGCTACAGCAGTTTGCAGTAATCCTTCCCTCCACCTGACACTGGTAAAGCCTCCTATGAAGTTCTACGCCCAGTTTTGGACACTGCCTTTCAGGAAAGATGTAGACCACTTGGAGAAACTCCAGAAGAGAACAAGAAGAAAGATCATAAGTCTAAAAACTTGACCAATGGGGAAAGATTGATGGAAGTGGGCTGTTTAGTTAGAAAGAGAAGAGCAAGGGAGACACGTTAACTGTCTTGACACAAATGAAGTCTATCTGCAAGCACTGTTGCAGCTGATCCTGCCTCAGGACATGGGTGGCTCCTGGAGTTTCTCCCAGCTCTGTTTCCTCTGTTCAGAAGGCAGGGTGTTAGCAAAAAGAGGGTGATGCACTCATAAGCCATATTGTTAGCAGAGACCAATGCAATACAAATGCTCTCCTCATGGGATAGAGATGCATTTGAATAAAAATCTACTCCCTCCTTTCCACAACAAAGTTCCAGGTTGCATTCAGACATAATTCAGCCATGGCAACCACCCTGTTATATGCTATCCATATGTACAACATTGCTTGGGGTGGGAGCACCTCATCCTTTTGCTGCTTTTAGAGGGGTGCCTGGGATACAACCCTTGGAAATTGCACAAGATACGTTGGTGGAGCCTTGTTTTCCTGGAAAAAAGAAAAAACACATGGCAATCTTGGAGAGCTAGCGGGTGCTAGAGGCTGCAAAAGCTGAGCAGCAGCAAGAGATGGACACAAAGGAGCAGACAGCACACAGGCCCCTTCTCTCCCTCTTCTGCAGCCGCTGCACAGCCGGCAGTGGCACAGAGCGGCTTTGTGCTCGGGGCAGTCCCATGGCCCTGCTTATATTGGCCCTGCGGCGTGGGTTTACTGGTGGAGGGGCAATGCCCAGGGGGTTCTGGGCAGGAGCCCCTGCGACCCAGGCTGCCCCAGCAACAAATCCCCCATTCACCCTGCACACAAAGCAGATTCCCCCACTGGAGACCTTCCCACAGCGCCCAGCAGTGCCGAGTGCTCTGCTCAGCCCCCCTGGCCACCCTGCGAGGCCCTCGCGCCGCTCCCCATTCCCACATCACAGCCCCTCTCCCTGCCATCATACACCATCTCCACCAAAGCCTTCCCAATGCCTGCTCATTAGTCTCTCTACGGGAAGATATTCTTCTGGCTTACATCCCAGCAGTCAGACTAAAATACTCAATATTCTCAAATACAACCAGCAAGTGGCTGGATATCGCTGACACAGTGACCTTTAGACAGTTAATTTTCACATTTATATGATGTTTACCAGGCTTCTAAGCCTGTACCCTATTTGTGTTCGTTTCTTTAGGATTCACACATCAAAGAGGTTTCCAAATTAGAAGACACAACTGTTATCAGTTACACCAGTCTCCTGCCAGGCAACTTCTGGTATTAATTTTCCACCAGCTGTATTTTAACTGGAGAAGATTTATTGCCATTACCCACAAAGCTTGAAGTTTCACCAGAAAATATCCACTGAGTTCAAGACAGCTTCCCCCCGCTCCCCAGCCTATCACCTAAGTTATTGTTTGAATATACTTGGCTATTGCATGATGTGAAGACATTTGCTTTTCTTTCAAGGAAAAAAGAAGCATTAAGCACTGACACCTTTTCAGTTTTGTTATTATTGATAGTTCTAATATGCTGACTTGCAATGGGCCAATGGTGCTGCTAGTCTTCCTTTTCTGCTCAATGTCCTTATATTCTTTGCTCTTAAATTTCTGGCCACAATCTTTTCCTTAGGCTTCTTTTGACCATCTTCTCTACACTACAACTTTAAATTTGCATTAATTGCAGCTTCCCCCACCCCTCCCAGTAGACATCTTTTAGAGATGTTATTTTTCAAATTAGCATAAAATTTTCAACTGTTGGATTAAGGCTTGTGGAGACTAGAGTAACAAGTGAATATGCTGCTTCTGACCAGCATTCCTATTCAGCTATTTTAAATACTCTGCTGATTCAGCTCAAGTATTCTTAATTTTGGAAAATCACATTAAGAGCTACTGGATGTTATCTGTTGACACACAGTAAGCATGCATTACTTGTATAACAATTCATCTCTCTCACAGCAATGTTTCTTTCTCTACCGGTATTGGGACGAATACACATTTCTCTTGTGCTGGAAGTAATGTATTGCAAACTAAGAGATGGTCACCTTTGGTTTTGAGGAATCACCCTGTCATTCACTAAAATCCACCACCACACCAGCTTTTCGCATCCCTGTATAGACAGGCATGCCCTCCTCTGTCTCTGGCTGGTAATGGGCACTAACCTTCACCCACTTTGGTCGCTTGCTCCCAGCCCAGCCCCAGGCAGCCATTGTGTACAACTATTGTAACTACAACTATGGAACTATTGTTGTTGCTGTTTAAGACAGCAGGACCACTGCTTTACTGGGAAGATTGGTGATGTGTGAGTCACTGCAGTGGTCCAGTGCAGTAATCCAGTACACGAACAATCCAGTACAGCCCACCCTTCCCCGTGCCCCATCGGCCACCCACACCAGGGGGATGTAGAAGTTGCCATGGCAAAAGAGAGGGAACAGCCTCCAGAACAACCGTTCCCCCCAGTTCAATACCCATATTGGGTCAGCAAGTTCAGAAACCTCCTGGAAAACGCCAAGTCCTGAGCACTCTAAATACTGCTAGCCCCAACAGTAGGTTCTGGAAGGGGGAACAACCGCAGAGAAAACACATCCCAACCCCTCGCCACCCACAGCATGCTCTGCACCTGGTGCTTACAGCGGTGTCAAAAATACACCCTCCCAGCTGATACCTGCTGTGAAATTTTCACAGCATCACAGTAGCCACCAGTTTCCTGGTATGCCCTCTCCACTGACAACTTCTCCTGCCTCGAAGGGACTGAGGCCACAAGCCTCTTGCCACATCTTCTTCTCCGAACTGCAGATTCCTGGGATTGCCCTGTGTGTTGAGCAACACTATTGCTTTCAGGGGCTCACTTCCCCAGTATCCACAAAACAACGCAGCTGCCTGAAGTGCACCATGTGAGCAAACAGAGCAGCTGCCCGTGCTGCTGCAGCTGGCGGGAGCCTGAGCTTCCCGAGTATTTCTGCACAGCGAAGCAACCAGCTTTTCTCCTGAAGTTTCACTTCCCACTCAGGACTGAAAACCACTGGAGAACAACTGCAGAAGCACAAACCCTGTTCCAGGCTGGTGCAGCATCAGCAGAGCCGCTGGCAAAGCCCCTGGCCAATGAGGCCATGAATGCAGAGGGACAGATGATGCCCGTTCTCCAGCAGCCCCACACGTGAGTGCATATGCTGGTGGTAACCGCTGCAGTGCTCATCTGTGCCTGGGATTTTGCCTACACCTGGACTGTGCTACCCCGCATAAGTGTGACTTCCAGCACAGGTATTTGCCGTTTTAGAGGAGCACACCTCAGGCCTACAAGATACCCAGTGAGTCTTTCCTCCCTTAATATGCATAGTACCCACCTGCAGCAGAGAAAACTCTAAGGACCTTCCCTCTGGAACCTAATCCTAGCAGATGAAGTCAAAGGCCCCTTGCTATCCAGGCAGGGCAGCAGCGCTGCTGCCTCCTTTCACTAAGCCAAGGTTAAGCCTGCACGCATAAAAAAGATAGCTCTCTAGTTAAATACTTCCAGATTTGCCCTCTTACTTCCAGCTGTCAGCACTGGTATCTCCATTCCTCATTGCAGAGCACAGGACAGGGAACAGCTGGGATAGTTTGTCCCCTGCTGAGGAGTGCATCCGCTGTCTAGGCTTTGTGGAAAAATATACGGACTTCTCAGAGGTCAGCTTTAATAACTCGGATTCCCACAAACCATGAGGAGAATTCAGCTCATGATATTTGGCATGAATATCATGCTCTGTTCCTCATGCTGCTACAATTTCCATTTCAAATAGCAGGAAACAAATTACCCTGTGGTATTTTTCAGGACAGCCAATGGGAAGGAACACCGGACCGAAGCCTGCTGTGGGGACAGACCTTGACAAAGTTCCCAAGTGTAAGAGAAGAAATACATCTTTTAGGTTACAAAGATAATAAGTTAAATATGAATCTAAGTTTTCATGCTCAGAAGAGCACCTGGCAAGGGCTGGAGCCTCACGCAGACGTGGAACAAAACAGCAAAGGAATTTTGCTGATGAATAGGCTGGCACATGATGTTATTAGTCTCTAAAGTTCAGATTACTTATTACCAGGATACGCAGTGAATCCCAGGGAGAATTAGGCTCTGGAAAGGAAACCCATTTATAATCAAACAGCAGTTTAGCCTTCAATTTGTATGTCTTCATTGCTCCGTGCAATGGGCACCGCCCAAAGTCCTTGCCTCAAATACTTCCAAACACAAACATGAAGCACTTCGGATAAGGCAGCATGGGCACAGAGGACAAGGGACAGTCACAGCAACCCATCCTTCCAACAGCTGCCCAAGCTGCCCTGTCCGCACATATTCCACACAAGGGGTTGCTGTGGAGGCATTAAACCACCTTCATTTCTGGGTGACCGAGCAGCCCCCAGGCATCAGCACCCAGGACTGGGCCCAGCAAATGGACGTTACAGCTCTGACTTCTCACTGCATTTCCCCCAGAGGAGTAAGAGCACAAGCTGCCTTCCGTTCCCAGCGAGGAGGTGCAAGCAGGGAAGTCCCAAGCTCTTCTATAACACTTGCCTCCAGCTTTCTGCTCCATGCACTAGCCTGTGTGTCCAAAAATGCTTACTGGGACATAGAAATCACTCTCTACTGTCAAAAGCCAACAAAATGGAGGTTGCCTTCAGTTGAAGCAGCAACAAGCTTGCGACATGGCCACTCCAGCAAGGGGGACAGATTTCTGGCACAGAAAAGAGCTGCTGGCTGGCTCTGTTAAGATGAGCACAGCCCCTCAGCAGCAGGAACAGCAAGCAAACCTGGGTCCACGCAAAAAGCAGCTACAGGTCTGCTGCTTCCCTGCCACTGCTGCATTTCTCAGCCTCTCCAAGCGCTGCTCTCCCTCTGGCTAGAAGGAGGTCCCCAGCTCCAGCCAGAGCCCACTTTCCAGCCCCAGGATGCCCAGCCCAGCTGCAGTGCTTGCAGCACATTCACGTCAGCACAGGCTTCTTTCCTCACATCTCCCGCAGGAGCAAGGGCATTGAAAAGGTTATTTATTAACAGCTCTGGGACAAAGGACCAAGAAAAAACAAATCCATTTATAACTCAACTACAGAGAAAACTTGTGACTCTAATGGTCTCCTTTGTAATTCCTCAAGTGTGGCCTGGAGCTGCCCTGGCATCACTTCTTGTGATGCTGAATCAGCAGAACAGACCCACTTGTGCAGTAAATAGCCCGATAAGGGCAGAACAGCCCTGAGGAAAGAAGTGCTAACTTACGCTGCATCCAGATTTTTCTTGGCTTCTGCTAGGATTTGAGGAAATTGATAGTGGTCAACTTTCTCACCACTAAATACCAAGCAGTGACTCACATTCGCATCTACCTCTGCAATCCAGGACATACGCTTTCCTCTGGGACAAGGTAGAAACAGGATAAAGAGAGAAAACTCATTGAGAGCTGTCTCAAACAATACCAGCCAGTACTAACTGAGCTCTCAGATATGACCATAGCAATCCTGAATACTTTGCCAGACTTTTTCCTTTGATAACATTTCTCAAGGGGTGGAGAAGGAGAACAAAAACAACAAAACACTGTTCTGTTTAACAGTTACCCATAGCAGAGCAAAGCTGAGCTAAAGTTTCCAACAATTATCAGTACAAAATCCTAAAATAGACATGCAATGTACCATTTTTTAATTTAAAACTGGCTGGGGTAGGAGTTCTATCGTGTGGATTGAAAGCGTGTAAGAGCACAAGGCAACATATCAAGATGACAAGACACGTTACAACAGCAGCAGTAAAAAGCTCAGTATAGCACTGATATGGATGGAGGAACAAAGGCCTCAAGCAGAAGTGGCAAAATGCACTGTAATTCATTGGGAGGAACTGCACATCCAGGGAGGACAGATAAATAATGTCAAAGGTATCTATGGAAACCACCATCCTACACAGGAAACAATACAACTTGGAAAAAGACAAACATGAGAAAAATAACTCAAACTTCAGATACTCATAAGGACAACAATGCTAACTGAAAGCAGGATTTGATCCCAAAGAGAGAGGGCTCACTTAAAGAGATGTGAAGTATGGAAATGAGGGCTAGCACGCTGAAGGAGAAACAGGAGCTGTACGGCAGCTCTGCAAAGAGAAACCTGTGAGGCTGTCTCCTCAGAGCAGATGTGGGAGCCCTAGCTTTAAAATCCAGCCAGTGGGCTCCCACACCACTCTTTCAGATGACCCTCAGCAGCGGGTCTCCAATGTTTTGTCCAATATTTTTGCCCAGTAATTTACAGCTCTCAGAGCCCCTCACAGCTCAATTTGGACCTTATTACATTTCTGTACCACTGATCACATCTAAACAAAAACTTCTTAAACTCTGCTGAGCTTACCAGTTATAAACAAAGGGTTAACATCTTTTTCTCATTTAAGAATGGAGTAGTTTTTAACATAGCTATGATACAGGAAATTAATGTAGCAACAGTGCAAGACCTTACGGAGGAGGAAGACGATATGTGTTTCAAAAAATCATTTCATCCGCACTCATTTTCTCACCCACGCTCAACCCCCCCATACTCACAGGCAGCGAGCTCACCCAGGCACTGTGGCAGGATCCTGTGCAAGATGGGACCAAGGGTGCCAGATGCCAAGTCCTCACTGCATCTCTTAGGTTCCTCTTCAGTGGCAAGCTACATTTTTGAGGAGGTCCTTTCCCATCTTTTGGGGCTAGTGGTTACTACGGTCCGATCCCTTTGCCTCAAAATCTCGCTTTCTTCATGCCCTGAGAGCCCTAGGACAGGTGGCTGCTCAGCACCCGTTTTCCCCCCTCGTTTTGGGTGCCTTAGCTCCCAGAGTCTGCCTTCCTGCTGGGAGAGGAGGAGGAGGACGACTTGTACATGGGATGTGGTGTGACTTTGCTGCCACCTTTTTATTACCAGAGCAGTTTTTCCCTTGCAGAGTCATCTGCACAGGCGCTTTATCAGCACCCATGCCTTCTGCTGACGAGCCATCTGTGTGAGGCTTATCAGGGTGCAGGCTGCTGGGCTGGTCGCAAACAGCGACAGTAGTGTCACTACCAGACTCACCACAAGGGATTTTAAACAGTTGACACCCAAGATCTCACTGACAATGTTACAGCTGGAGCTGTTTTCAGCCTGTCACATGCCGAGCAGCTCCCTGGAACAGTATGAGGTGAGACCATTGTCACTGGTGTTGTGCAGACTCGGTGGGGTTCCCATACCCAGGCTCACAGGACAAGGCTGGGATCAACCTCAGCTTCCCCCACAGAGCTCCTGGTGAGACAGGACAGCTACAGTTGACCCATAGCGGAGCCATGAGACTCACCAGGAGGCTTTTGTGCACACGCATTTTCTCATGCTCATGCCACAGCCTTATGAGTCCAGCCTTCTCTCAGCACATAGACGCCAAGCAAGGCCAGGACTGTCTCACTTCTTTCCCGCTATTCCCAGGCTCCCCTTGACTCTGTGGTTTTCACAGCTGACTCCAGCTCTCAGCAGCACTGTTTGTCCAGAACATACAGGGAGCTAATTCCAAACAGGTAACGCCAGAGGTGACCATTGTACTTATCTGTCTGTTCGACCTCAGCCTTTCCCTAAAAAGAAATTCTAACATTTACATTTGTCACAGAGCTTTCCACTCATATACTGCCAAGCAGTTTACAGAGGTCAGCACCATTAGCCCCCTTTACCCAGACGACGAAAAAGCAGAATAGAGCTGCAAAATCCCAGCTTGATGCTCTGTCCCCCAGACCATCTCATCCGCTTGTCTGCGAAGCTCTCACAGACGAGCGCTCGCAGCACACTCCGTCCCGCAGAGAGGCAGAGTTCCCAGGGTCCAGGGGAACGAGCAGCACACTTCGGCTACGCCTACTCTTTAATTCATCTTCTGTCATTTCAATATATTCTCTCTTGTTCTGCCAGACTAATAGCAACTTGGAGATTATTGGTCTAGTAAAGTACACACACAACTCGTATGACAAAATCTATGTCGTTGTGCTACAACTTTAAAAACACAGGGGATAAAAAAGGAAAATGTCATTTAGGTTAGGAGAAACATGCTTAAAAAAAGGAACACAGGCAGTGGAGGCCCATAGCAGGAAAGAAGGCATTCCCTGTGTTTCCTTCCCGCAGCCTGACTTCAGGAGCGGAGGCAGGAGAAACCAGTAAAGTTAAAAGAGTATTCTACTACTTTACAAAGGCATTGGGGACTACGTAACAGTAGTCCTGCTGTGTTATATACAATATCTATGAAGTGCTAGCAAACCTAAACACTAACTGCTACACCACACCACAAGTTGCCTGAGATGTGGTTTGTGGTACATTACAATGTAAAATTTACGGTTACAGTCTCCTGAGAAGTGGCCAGCACAGGCTCTGCAAGATCCCTATTTACAGCAGGGCATCTATTCCGAGCAAGGCTTATGGGATCCAGTTAGCATTCTCACAGACACCAAGTGGCCACAACACTAGAAAGTCCTTAAATTGGTAAAGAAATTGCTAGTCTCTGGAGCTGAGACACACTTTGTAACCTAAAAAGCAACTGTAAAATTACGGTCTTTAACAAGGAGTTCATAGCATGGGGCCAAGTTCTGTTGTAAAACACTATTTTTAAGATGAAGTGCAAATGCTTAGATTCACAGTTGGCTTAACTCCTATTTGCTCTGCCACAAAAAGGGAGTACCCTACCTCTGTCTTCTGCCAGTCCTACCTTGCACTTGTACAAGTGCAGATTCCTTTTCTAATGTTTATATATATTTTATTTTAACCAGGCTACACTTCAGGTGGGTTAAGTTCTCTGGTCAGGCTGACACAGTCACGAGCACAGTGTGGGAAAGGAGCGATGCTCTGATTGCCCTTCTCGTGAGGCAGTGTAGACACAGCTCAGCTCAACTTCATATGTTACACCGCTTGCTAAAGTCATTTTTAAACTTGCAACTGATTCATTTCAAAAGAAGGTCTTAATTCTCTCTGGCTGATGACAGAATAAATTCTAAATGACACCACTGAAGCATTCTTTTCTTCTTTTCTTTATGGCTTTCACACTTTTTTGTCACAACAGTATTTCTAAGTCTTGTAAACAAGAACTTGACCACCAGTTTTACCAGAATAAAGTTCTTATCAGCTTCAGCTGGTTTTGTGTTTACTTCAGTCTTAAAGTTGACAAACTGTAATCTTACTATACTATTCCTGGAAAACAAGACTAAATATAAGCTGCAGATCAACTTACTGGGCACGTACAATTCAAGGCAAAACTGCAAATTTCCAGTGTGTTTCCCACAAAGCAGCTGGAGCCAGCAGCTAAGGGCTGATCTCAGCCAAGGGCAGATATTCTCCCTGACAAGAGCTGCCGCCTGCCATTCTGCCAAAGAGCAGGTAGGAGGGACGGACAGTTTTCAGCAGAGGAGCAAGTCCCACTCTGTTGCCTGTCCCCACCAGCAAGCCCACAGTCCACATAGGAGCTCCATCTTCCCTCCAACTGCGTGCCTGCTCCCTGGGCTTTGCCATGCACCATGAACATTTCCATCCCATCAGGTGCGCTGCAGGGTCTCCAAATTCCCTCCATCCCTCGCTTTTGGAGGAGTCTCCCCCTTCTTGCTACAGCCCAGGGAGGAAGGTGCAGAGGCTGCTGCCTCCCCTGCCCCCAGCTGCAGTGCCACTAGTAGTGAACATTAGAAACCGCAGCAGCTGTACCGGCAGTTCTTGCTGCTCCGCTGTCTCGGGAGCCCTCTGAGCTGACTGCGAAAGCGCTGTGAACCAGCTGAGGGGTTGAAGTGGTTTCTACGTGCTGAGCTGCTGATTCACCTTTTCCAGGCAGCACACATAGCTCAAAGACCAGTGATGGTTTGAGCTTTGGCTGAAAAATTGCAGACAGTTAATGAAAAACCAAGCTAATTCTCATTCCTTTGTAAGAATAGGTCCATTTCGTTTTCATCCTGTCCCCTAAAAATGATCTGGCATTCACCACCCTATATGATCATGGCAAAGATCTTCAGGAGGATCAGAAACAAAGGGGAGAATACAAATCAAACTGAGAGCCTTTGACTTCTACTTTGGCAAAATAAAAACGTTCTTTCGAAGGTGCCTGTAAACCATCCAGCCACCCCGTAATGGTTACTTTTTGGTCAGAAGAGATGCAGTGTACAGCTGGATGAAGGTCACAAGGGAGCATGGGACAGTGAGGGTCAGACTGATGGGCACGTGTGTCCTCATACCAGAAGCTTAATCACCGCCTACAAAGCATGTCAAGATTACAAGGGGAATTTGAAAGGCAATGTGAAGCCTGGCAGCGAAGTGGCTCTGCAGATCCTCACAGAAAGCTCTTCCCAAGCTGGAAGGCACCAGTAAGAGTCCAAAAGGGTTCAGACAAGCACTGTAACAGGCAGAGTTGTAGCATTGATAGCGGTGGCTGAGTAGTGACAGAGTAGTGACAGCAGTGACTGCTACACCACCTGCATCACCCTTGAACAGCCAGTGCAGCACAAGGGACAGAGGGATGAGCAGCCCAGAGAGCAGGCTGCGAAACTGATCTTTCCAGCCACATTTGGGGGGAGCGAATGCGTGAGAGGACTTGAGCAGATGAGTTTGTTCAGCGTGCACTTAGCCGACTCTGTTCCCTTCCATCTGGTCTCTCGCACTTTTCCCGTTAACTCATTTCTTAATTTGTAGTGCTAATGCAGCACTGCTTCAGAGCACAGGGCTGGTTTTGTGTCTCTCCTTGTCTTACAGTGAAGGCCCCCTCCAACGATTTTCATCTGAGTGACTTTTACCCTTGCCTCCTTCTGTTCTCTCACTTGGACTGGTGTTGGCTTTGAAGCCAGACAAGAAGAAAGTTATTGCAGAAAAAACCGAACAAGGCTAAGGACAAGGACAGGTACCTTTTCTCTTCTCTTTCAGCAGCACAGATTTATGTCAAACTATGCCGGCTGTAGAAGTGCACCCTTAGGCTCTGCTGCTCCCCATGCAAGCATATTGGCAACAGCTCTGCAGCTAGGAAATACTGATGGAAGTGCCTGCTACAAAACTTCAGCTCTGCTCAGGGAAGGGAAGCTTCCACTGAGCTGAGAGATGAAGCCAGTTCTCACCTCTAGCTGACAAAACCATAACAAAATACAGTTTAAGAAATGGTCCCACCTAACTCACCTTTCAGAGAACGAACAGGGGTGCTTCACTTGTGAAGATGATCTGGAATTTTACAATATAAATTTGATTGGTCTCAAGCAATACTAATCCTTGTGGGATGGATCTCCAGCCAAAGTCTTCTCGGTATCATCCACTTCCCCCCAAAGTTCAGCCTAAACACTTCCATTCTTAACCACATCCTAACCACCTTGAACAGATCATTTCCAAGCTGAGAACCTGGCTCCTATCTCAATCCACTTCAAACCAGATCCAGCTCTCTAGAACACTGTCATTGAGCATCAGGCTAGCAAAAATGTACAAAACAACTAGCCAGGAGGTATTAACCCCAAAGTTGGGTTTGCTAGCTGCTCCCAACCCCACAGGTGCTAAAGGCACGAAGATGTCTTAGGAAAAGAAGCAATGTGATCAAGCCTGGTACTTTTGCACCATACTAAGCCAGTTACACAACTTAGGAATGGCCAAAAAGATTATCAGTTATAGCCTTTGGAACCCTTCCCTTTTCAGGTTTCCAGCCTCTTAAATTTATTCTTTCTCCTCTAGAAATTCCTTGAGGGTTTCCTACGTATTTCTGGTAATTACCAGTCAAGTGGCAAACACAGGTTGCAGTGGTCACAAGAAGGCTGACTAGAGGACAACCTTCTCCCTCAATGGTAATGCACTTGTGCATACAATATAAGAAAACAAATAAACTATGGGTTATGGCTGTCACATATATATATGAACATACATACACACAACTCTGCATATTTTTTCTAGACAGTATTGTCTGGAAATCTTTCTAGTCTGTTCAGTATTTGAATGTCCAATTTTCCTCCCAAAGTTGCGCTGGCTGTGCTTTTACAAGCTTGGCTTGAAGCCTATTATTTGCTCTTTATGTTTCCAACCACTCTTGGCTTCTTTAGACTTTTTCCTCTGACTTAATTGGTATTTGTACTGGTCCTCCTAGCACTGACAAGCTCCATCTGTAAATCAGCAATGATTTTATACTTTTTACATCATTATTGAAGAAGTCTAATGCCATCAGGCCTCTTGCAGAATACCTCTGAAAACACAGCTGTTTAATGATGATTTCCTTTGATAACTATTTTTGATGTCTGTTGTTATCCAGGTCTTGATCCGCTAGTTCATTCTTTGCTGGAGAGTCATAGGGAGACTTTTGTAATCAGAACATCATAAATGCATCTAGTGCTGTGGAAAAGTTTAAACATGAGAGATATTCCTATCTGCTGTTTCCAACCATATTTGCTATCTCTGAAAAATAAAACAAGTGCAAATAGTTAGTTAGAAAACAGATCAGATAAAGGACCAGTTGCCTTCCCAGTCCTACACTCATAATCCGTCCCGTGGCTATCAAATACCAACAAGGGAGATTAGTTCTTCCAGTTCCCCGTTTGTAGAGATGGCTCCTAACCATCAGGGAAGTCAGGTTTTAGAAGTCTTTAAGTTACAGCACAGATTTATTCAATATTCACCCAGTTTGAGAATACTTTTCCCCCCCCTAGAACTCTGATAAGCCTCTAGCTTCATTTGAAGAAATAAATCACGAAGATGACGTTAATAGTGATAATGTGCATAAAACAAAATGCAGCCTGTTTTTCTGAATAAGAATCATATCAGCCTTGTTTCACATCTATTTCGTTAAGTCAGGTGACTGTAAACAAAACAGCCTTCAAGAAAGCAAGGACAAATGAAAAGGTCTATCAGGGATTGAAATACTTCCCTCCCTATCCCCCTCCACCCCCTTATAAATGCATTCTCTAGCTCATTTCCAAACCCAAAAGGAACATATTCCTTGAAGTTCTTGCTGCAGACTCTTGTAGGTGGGACTATCTCCCTTCCAGGATGCAGATTAATATGCTTGCTTGAGGGGATCACATGAACTCACAGGTTTGCTTCCATCTGGGAGCAGCAATTTCCTTTTTGATGCATTCATTCCCATTACCCATGTTGACAGCACCATCCATTTCTATAACAGCATACAGAAAGCTACTTTGACAGGTCTTATCCTCTACCAAACCAAAAGAAAATGATCATACTAGCTATTAAAACTTGATTACTGGGGAGATCTATCCAGTAATTTAGACAGAACTGCTGTCAAACTAAATTGGTGATAGTTCTTTAGGCTACCCATCATCATACTGCTGGGATATTGGGTCAACAATAGCACCCTTCCCACTGCCTGGGATATCTCTAGTGCTTGACTCTAGTTTGTTGAAAATTGACATCATTGAGCACAGATCTTCCCAGTAAGTACTTTGCACATTTAATTTCAAATTATTATAAAACTTTATTGCCCCCCAAAATGTTAATTGTCAAAACAGGCTACTTAATTATAATACTTCCTTCATATCAGAAATTGGTTTTCCCCCCCGATTTGGAAAAGTATTTAACTAACACTTCTGTACAGGTTTTTTTTCTGCATCATCATTAAAATCTTACCGTCTCCACCTCCATAATGATTATGCAATTGCTAGATATACATTATTTTGTTCCTAAGACACACAGAACACCTCCTTTGCATTGTGCTAGGTCCTGCTAAATTTAGATTTTCCCCTGACATCTTTACTTTCTCTAAATAATATTCCACAATTCACAGCCTGTATTTTCTATCATTTCTTCTTTCTCCACTTCCTTTCAATTAACTTGCATTAACTTCTATTTGCTGCCTTCACTGCCTGAATGAACCAGCTGAAGTCATCCTCATTCTTGGTTTTAGAGTGCTGGTCAGTATGTATTCTTTAGATTTGCAATTTTCATTCATATTCCTTTACTTTTTTTTCCCCATCAGATTTTGCTTTATTGCCATTCCATGCTAGAATAGTCATTGTTCATAAAGAGCGGTCATCCAACAGCAGTGATTAATTCATCATGTATATAGACCTCCAAACCAGAGTTCCTGACTCTTGTTTAGTTCAGTACCCTTTACGTTAAAACCTATGTATTTTAGAGGTTTGCTGTTTTTTACTACTGTCTGCATGAGATCAGTATCATGCTTTCCCCAGACTGAAGCCCCCCACATATAGTCTGAAAAACATACATTACTGAAAAATGTCACACTTTCTGCCCAAGAAGGTATTCATACTGATCACTGATACAATCTGTTGCTCTGTAACACCCCAAGCAGAATTTCTTCCTCGGCCACGTTACCATATTCATCCAAATCTCAAGACAGAGCTGACAGTATCAGTACTTAAAATACGGGCTTCCCAGAACTGAGGAGTAGTATTTCAAACCCATTTGTTACAGTCCCCGTTGACAAGACTCCCAGGAAACAGGTCTCTTGCTGAAACACTCCCTAGTAATTCCTTTCAGATGCAAGGACGTGCCCTTGGTGTGCATTCATGACTCATTTAGAGGTGGAAACTTCCCTACTAGCTGATAGATACTGTCTGTCTTGGATTCCCCTGTGTAGAACCTACCAATTGCTGCTTCTGGAAGAGATACTGTGAGAGGCGTTTTCAAAAACACTGCCTCGTGTTTTCTTCTCCCACACATACAAAATGCAGTTTCTTGCTATTCACTGCACCAATTTTCACTAGGCACTTGCAAGACAACTTGCATTTTCTGCAGGTCGGCCCATTTTGACGCCGCCACCACCACCTCTTCTGCAGTTAGCTCAGGCCCTGTCAGTTTTCTTCAGTTTCCTTCTGTCTCTTTAAAATCCCACTTTCTAAAAAGAAGGCTCATTTGGTCCTCTTTGCTAAATCAGTTATCATCATCCATGTTTCTTCCCTGTGATTCCTCATCTCACTAGAAAAGGCATCTCCGTTCATGCACTACATTTCATTTTTGGAATGAAACTTTTTGAAGACTGGTTTCAAAGCTATTCTTATCTCTCTCCTCAGCAGAGTCAAATTATTTCCAAATTTCCAGCTTCACACATGACTGCATAAACTAATGAGCTAGCCTTCTCCTTCTGCCAGTCTTTGCTTTAAATTTTGATGTACGTCAGACTGAGAAAATGCTTCTTCCACTCAAATGCCATTCGATGCATTCTATGAAGTTAAAAACTTGGGAAGGTCTAGCTTACCATTTCACTTATTCCAAGAAATAAATCATCACATTTTCATTCCCTGTTGTCATAACAATGATAAATGACGGACTTCCACCTGGTACTGAACACGAAACTATCAAAATAGTGGAAACTATTATTCCCTAAGCTTCTCACTCAATTTAAACACCAAGTTTCTGCCCAGATCTCTTTTCCAGTTTGCTGCTTCTTGCCTATTTGCCCAAGTCCCTGCTTTGTGGTTGAAAGCCCCAGGCAGAGCCCAGTACCGTCAGCAGTATGGAGATGGACCGTATTGCAGAAGTTGCTGTAAACAGAGGCCAAGACACCCAGACAGACAAAAGCTGATACTAAACTAGGAAATGTTTCTGCCAAGCGCTAAGCGTGCCTAGTGCTGCTACGTGTGCCGCGCCAGCCGAGTCTGAAAGGCAAACCCTGCTACAAGGCATACCCCGCAGCAAACCCGCTGTGCAGTAAGCATCTCCCGCTCCCCCGAGGCCCTCCCGCGGCCGCTCGGACCCCCGTTAGGGCGAGAGGGCTCCCCGGGCTGCCAAGCGGGGAATCCCCCTCTCCCGAGACGGTTCTGGCCCCGAGCCCACGCACCCACAGCCCCTCGCACGCAGCCCAGCAATTCCGCCAACCTCGGAGCTATCGCCTTCCACTGCGGTTTCCTAACCGCCGATACTCCCAGCCAGTTTTTGCTCCCCCCCAGCCTCGTCCTTCGAGTGCGGTTCTCGGCGCCGCGGGAGCCGGGCACTGGCCGTGCGGGCTGCAGCCGGGGAGTCTCCGCCGGCTCTTCCCCTGAGGCGGCGAGGGAGGGAATCCCTCGCACTGACGCGGCCAAACTTCTGCCAGACGCCGGCGCGGAGCCTCCGCTCCCGCCCGCCCCGCTGCACCGCACCGCTCCGCACCGCCCGGGGACCCGCCAGCCCGCGGCCACCTCCGCACCCCCCACCCCCGTCACAAAGTTGATGTTGTCCGTTCCGAAACGGCCAGGACTCCGAAGGCCCGAAGCCGGGGGAGGATTGCGGCAAGGGTGCAGCCCCCACCCAGCCGAGCCCTCCGCCCCCGCGGCGGAGCCTTCGCCCACCGCCCGCAGCGCTCCGCGGGCGCGGAGGGAGGGACGCGCCGCCCGGGGATGCCGCAGCCGCGGCTCCCTCCGG
>Ga0065711_1002026_pt1 | contig 37274 bp, 14 predicted proteins | sample Hoacrofraction12_FD_59098 | JGI IMG/M metagenome (GOLD analysis project Ga0065711, IMG submission 59098) | Hoatzin crop microbial communities from Cojedes, Venezuela - Epithelial fraction 12 v2 (version 2) | ecosystem: Host-associated > Birds > Digestive system > Esophagus > Crop | place...
ATATCTGAAGGGTGGGTGTCAGGAGGATGGGGCCAAACTCTTTTCAGTGGTGCCCAGCGACAGGACAAGGGGCAATGGGCACAAACTGAAGCACAGGAAGTTCCGTCTGAACATGAGGAAGAACTTCTTCACTTTGAGGGTGACGGAGCCCTGGAACAGGCTGCCCAGAGAGATTGTGGAAGTCTCCTTCTCTGGAGATATTCAAGACCTGCTGGGACAAGGTCCTGTGCAGCCTGCTGTAGGTGACCCTGCTTTGGCAGGTGGGTTGGACTAGATGACCCACAGAGGTCCTTTCCAACTCTTACCATTCTGTCATTCTGTGATTCTGTATCACAGAACTAGTATTTTTATATGGAAGATCCTTTCTATGGTTTAATGTATTGAGAATAATGCCATTTTTTATGCAATGGCAACAGCTTTTATTCTTTTGATGGCTCTAGGCTCTTCACATGAATATCTCACTAAATACAATCACGGGCTATTGCATCATTCATGTCTTGGTTATGGCAAAGTAACCACATTCAGCAGAATGCAGATTGCCCTACAACTGGTAGCTTGCAAGTTTCAGTTGCATCTCTGTAACAAGGATGAATTTTTCCAGAAGTTGCATTTCTGGCTTAATTCTTCTTGCACAGGATTTAATGATATGGCTCCAGCTGATTTCCGATGAAGGTAAATTGGACCAAGGTTGATATCTTGTCCAAAACTCACCTTAAAGGTGGGATACATCTATACAACTTCAGATGAGATATATCTATGCCTGAGCTTATCATCTGTATTTCTTTACATATTGTAGACTTTATCCTTTTATACATTTCAGGCACTGAAATACAGACAAAATGAATTCTACATCAAGAAACTGCAAGGTAAAAAGGGACAATAACTTGTTCAAAACTAACATTCTCCAGCTGAAATATTGCAGGACTGCAACCTATAAAACAATTGGATGCACAAATTGTTACAGATGAATAAATTATACAGTAAAAATGATACAGTCTCGTTTGCATTCAGTCTCCATTTAAGTATAGAAGATGGTGTCTAGACCCAGTGCATGCCTACTTAGTGAGGTTCAAAAGAAGATATTACCAGCAAAAGGTAGATCCAGGCTAAATCAGGCAAGAAGTGAAGGCCATATTCTGCTACATTTTAACTAATTTCCTATAGACTCAGCAAGGCAGTTCTGGCTGTTATTGTGTTAGGGCTTTGTTATCAAGGTTGTATTTGTTATCCACTAGGTTATAAATCTTGTTTTTATTCTGAGAGTTTTTCTTGTAGTTTCTCTGTCACTTCAAGTTGTACAAGAGAACTGTTATGAGGAGACAACCTTGGAAAAAAGTGAAAAAAACCCAACAAATTAAAAAAAAACCCCACGCCCCACCCAAACAAGTGAATAACATTTAGTCTGAATCATTTTCCCAGTTTGGTTTACTATGAGGCCATGAAAATACTTGAACTGACACAGGGAGAGGCCAGTGAGGTGGCCAGCCATCTTCTGTTGGTGCTGTCAGCTCATGCTCATTTGAACGGACCACAATTATGTCCTGGGACTTAGGTGAGTGTAGGAAGAAGCACACTTTAAAATTGTATTCACAAGAGCTTTTCTCTGCAGAACAATTACTTAAATTTTAGGATGTTTGTAGATCTCTCCAAAATTACACATGCTTTTAATGGGAAGTGTGTTGCTAAGTCAGTAGGGTGTTCTCGAAAATCTCCCTTTTTGATAGAATTTACAATTAAATAAATGCATGTTTAAGCATCCTTCTGAAAAAAAAAAAAAAGATACAACAGTTTGGTGAATATTTTCATGAGGCTGGAGTCCTGGGACTGCAAGAATATTTTATCTGAAGAAACTGATTTCCATTGTCATCTGTTTTCATAACAATCTGTGAGAAATGAGAGATGCAATTAGGCAAGCCTAGGGAAAATCAAATTGCCATAATCAGAAACCAATCCTGAATGTTGCAAATGCTCCAGACAGCAATCAAAATGAACATGAAGGGTAGAGACAAAGGAAGCTCCGGTGTTAAAAAAGGGAAGCAGTAAACTAATTTGGGTGAAGTTGTCAGTTACTGGCTGCAATCATACCAGCCAGAAATGCATTGTTTTTACCTCTGATTTTTCTGATATTCTGTTTGTTACTGATTATGAGGAATAACAGTAAAATGGGAACCTTGTATTCAGAAATGCAGAGATGTCTGATAAGTTTCAGTGAGCTTTGTTTGAGTTTAAGGCTTTGTTGCTCAGAAATTTCAAAGAAAGAATCTGTGACATGTATTGTTCAAAGTAGGAGGAACCTAAGCTTTATTTTACTCTGCTGTATTTGAGACTGGTGCCAAGGGGCAGGTGACTTTCTGAAATCAAGTTGCTGATTTCAGTCAATAAAGTGAAAGATGAAAGTTTTACTCAGGCAAATTATGAAGGCTGAAGTCCATCTTGAGGGGATGTTATGTCCAGAACTAAAGCGGACATATCATAGCTCCTTAGCTTCCAAAGAAGGCAAGAGCTTTCCTGGTGGAAAAGAATTCTGCCAAGAAGTGTGTGTCATGCTCTTTGCTATAACATATCACCATCCTTGGATGTGGAAACCGATAGCTCTTACATTCAAATCAGCATTTTAGCATCTGGGGGAAATTGTCAAAAACACCGAATCTAGCAGTTAGGAATAGGACTTTGCCAGATCATAACTGAGACAGCCAAGAAATGCCTTATTCTACCAGCTAAGTGTTAGAAAACTCAACTTTTCCTTACAGACATGAAGCTCTTGGGAATCTCTGTTCGAGTGAAAGCCCCAGGGAATCAATTCCACAACTCTTTTGGCTGGTGCTGTATGTACCCTGGGAACAAATGCAACCCGCAAAACCAGCATGTCCTGCCTGCTGGTGCTTGCCAGTGTCCTCCTAGTAGCTGGAAACCTTGACTTAAAACCATTGCTGTGGATAGTGGAAGCAGAGGTTCAGCCAGGTTTTCCTGATTTATGTGAAGTGTCAGCACAGGGCATTACCTCTTCTGGGATGTTTCTCCAGCAGTGTCTGCTTTTCTGCTTTCAGTAATTACTTTGCTAGGCTATCAGCTACAAAGACACCATTTAACCCTGGGGCTGTGTAGTCTTTCTTTCCCATCCCAGCAGTATCTGTACTACTGGGAAGGGAAGGTCACACCAACAGAGGTGTAGTGGTTCAGCAGCTCAGGTGCTTCTACTGGTGTGGGAGGCCTGGTACTAAATAGCTTCAGTGTGCAGAACACGATTCAATTTGAGATGGAGTGAGCGTTTAAAACAACCTGGCTGATGATTTCTGCAAGGTACGCTTGGTGACTTGAATCACATCTACAGAACAGAAAGAGTTTTAAAAAATATTTTGTTTCTCTGACATTAGCTGTGTCTTCTTTTTTTCTTTCTTTTTAAGCAAATTCCCCTCCCCACTCCAGAAGATGAGAGCAGGATTTTTCGCAGATTTTAGACATGTAAAGGAAATAGGTTGATCATCAGCTCTTACAGCCTGCATAAAGCCTTTTTAAAAATCAAATAGCTGTGATTGAAATGGATCATGTCTAGAAAACCACATCCAGTTTTAACATAATTTTCTGTAAAATAAGTCCTCTGTGTCTCCTAGTAACTTGGTTAAATAGCCACACAACTAAAATGTCGTGCCTGAATTTATCCAGCATCAGCTGAACACCTTCACCAGATTCTACTAGGTACTTTCTGGAAGGGACACTCCTCAGTAATCATATTTCTGTTTCCTGTCTTGGAACTTGTACATGTCAATGATGCTAAATTTCTTGTTAATCATGTATACGAATGACTCTTTTCTGAACCTTCCCAAATTTCTCAATTTTCTGCTCAAATTGCAGATATAAGATGCAAAGTGAGTACTGCAATGATAGCTGTGTCCATCTCTAAAACAGAGGAATGCTATACTTGCTAGTTCCACTTCATATTTTCTTGCTTATACTTACAAGACTGTATTAGCTCTTTTGCTCCCATCATTGGCAAATGGTTAAGGCTCACCCAGGCCTTAACAAGACAGAGAAATCCGTGCTCTTGGCAAAGTCTAAATTAGAAGTGGCTTCGTACATGACCTTATACTAGGCTCTTTTGAAAATGGACTATGAAACAGTAATTCTGTCTTTTATATTATTTATATCTTTTTATCTCACAAACCTTATCAGTAATGATTTTTTCATTTGTACCAGGCTAACGATGAAAATACATAATCAGCTTAGGCAAGATCCAGTCCTTATTAGAAAGCACTAGAAATGCATCTAGTTATGGATAATTCCTTTTAAAACTGCTAACTAAATTAGAGCATGCATTATCTAGGTTTTATATAGTTTTATTTTTGAACTCTAAACACTGTGTGGTAACAAAGCCTTGTTTGCTGGTGAGCAACAATTACGTTTTTTTTGGAACCTTTGTTTAAGAAATTGACAACTCTATGCAATTCGTTGCCATCCGGCTTGCTGCCAAAGGGCCCTAGAGGGACTTTTCTGTTCTCCTATCAATGTTAGCGCAAGACTATTTTAAGCATATTAATAACCTTGCCAGTGTGAACTACTTACTACATTTATAATATCTATCTAAGGATGATTTATAGCTGCCTGTTTTGTGAACAGCCAAACCAGAAAGGAACTGAATTGTATCTTGCCAAGTAACCAGCACTTAGGTAACCAACTCTCAACATGCGGTTCACTGAACTGAGTTTTCTGTGTTGACCAGGGAGCTTGGGGCAGCTCTAAGTGCCCAAATATCCGTCAGGGAGAGCAACAATGAAACCAGCCAGAAGGAACCAGACGAAGATTGAATCTGAAATGTTTCTTGTCTTGTAGACCTTGGTACTATTCACAGACTAGAGTTAGGTACCTTGTGAAATTTGGAATGACTTCAGGCTAGGATAGGATGGCGAAGAGATATTCTTCTCCTCTCCAAAAGCTGTGTAACTCTGCAAATTTCACGGACCTGTAAGGAGAAAAACAAGAGGAAAGATGACTGCAGCTTACAGTTAGCTGTGCATTAGCAAAGGAGAGTATGGTATCTAGTTTTCAGGGTATGCTTGTGTATCTGACACTAAATAGGCCTTCAAGAGTATAGAATCCCCCAAATTCCCAGTCTCGGGAAAGGTGGATGCAGATTGTGTGGGCTGAAGTACCTGCTTTGCCTCCTTCTGAGCAAGACTTTGAAGCTGGCCCTGCAAAGGTTGATCAGCTGGTCCTTCCATGGTCCTCATGGCACAGAGCAGTGAGGTTGGAGATGGGGAAACCTGTGCATGGAGGCATCTATGTGGTCATCAGTTCATGTTCTTCTTTGACATTTCGTACTTTTCTGGTCTCAGATTTGTTGTGCTTCTGCATTTTGCTTAGACCAAAATCACAAAGTCTTTGATTTTAGGAGGGTTCTTTTGTTATTACTTTTAAATAAGAAAAAGAAAACACCAATATAATCAGACTAAATGTTTTGACTCCACATACACTTCTTGCAGAAGACATGATGTGGAAAGACCAAATCTAGAAGCTCTCGACTAACAACACAAAAGATAGCTCAGTGATAAGCTTCGCTGATGGTTTTCTGAAACTTGTGTGTCATGAACGAGACACCATAAAAATCCCACAACCACCTGACATTACATTTCATCCTTTATTACTTATAGCACTGTGTGATCAGTACAAATATATTATTTCATGATACATGTATCATTTTGTGACACGAAAGGATGCTATTTTTCCCCAAAATTTGTTAGTGTACAGTATGCATATTTCTTGGCTGAAAAAGGTATAAGCAAATTTCTTTTCTCTCTGCTTGGTTTCATGTCTGTTTTGTTGGAGTTTTTTTGGGGTTTTTTTGTTTGCTTTTGTTTGGGTGTTTTTTTTTTTCCTTTTTCCTCTACAGTGTCCCCATGGGAATCCCTTCACTCGAATCATCTGAGGTAAAGGAAAAGTCAATAGCTCCCATTACAAGTAATAAAAGCCATTTATTTAGTTATATAATTTATAAACTGAATCAGCACCTAAACAGAAACTTCCCTGGCATTGCAGCACAAGTGAGTATATAACTCATTGAGTCAGAGGATATGCTAATTATGTAAAGCCCTGAAATTCCCAAAGGGGATGTAGCTCAGGATGGATTTTTTTCTTCCTGATTTCATTTGTGTCATGCAAGGCTGAGGATAGTTTGTCCCACTAAGGATTCCCTGATAGTCAGAGATGCTGAAGTCATGTGGATCCAGTAATCATATCTGTCATTGAAGAAATAAACTTCCGTCATTTAGTAATTGTACTTTTCAGACAAGACAGATTTTTGTGGGTTTTCTAGGTTTAACACAAAAAGCAGATCAGTAACTGCATCCAATATTTGAGACTAGTGTACTGCAAGTATAGTACAAAGCTAGTGGTACTACACAATGTCTTATCTGAATCAGTGTAGAGAGAGGGATTCCTCTCTCTTATTTGACTATATAAGAGTTAGTTAACAGATCTAGATAAGTCCTTTGAACTCCATCTACCATCAATAGTGAGACACACATGTTTCCAAAGAGAAATTCTTTAGATCTAATAGGTATTTTTTTTTTAGGATATGTTCATTATCTGAATTTCTCTCTATTGACTAGAGAGGGGCTGCAGAGGACTAAAATAAAGTCTTATGTGCTAAAGTTAGGTAAGAGCAAAAGACAAAGGAAATCTGTTTTCTATTCCCTTTCGTGTAACTGTTTCCAAATTTTTAACATTTTATTAATTCTGGTAAAATACTTGACAATTTTTAATGCTAGGAATAGTAAAATTCTAGATTGTTAAAGTTTTAAAAGCTTATAATTTCTATCATCAGATTTTCTTTTAACTAAATTTTGCTGGCTTTCTTGAAATATTCAGATAGTTTAAAGAGGTGTGGGTTTCCTTTATAGAAAACAATGGAAGGCTGCCAGCATGATACATTCATCTATGTACTCTCAAACTCAATTTTCACTCAATTTGCCCAATGCTAAGGTAAAATTTTCTAGTTTGTAGTTCTGGATTATTGCCAGTACAATTCTTAAGGACAATAACAGCACTTTCCATTCTCCATCACTCCCTGATAATAGCATATTTAAGCAAGGTTTTATTTTTATTACCTTGGAACTTTCTGAAGTCTGTCATCTAGCTTTCAAACCTCATTGCCATTAATCAATTTGTTTCATCACTTCTCTGCCAACCTGTTCTCTTCCATTGTCTGTATATTACTTGTACAGGTCTGAGGAATATATCTGTACCAATACATCCTGAGACTAAACCTGGTGTAAAGAAATTGCTCTGCTTCTTTATAATCATCTCAGCTGAGCAGCCATTGTAAGAGAGACAAAGTGGGGGCAAGTTCAATGGAAATATTATTTACCCATAAAAAACTAAGGATTTTTTTTTTTAACATGCACAATGGTGGTCTCTTAGCTTGGTCTCTGAGCTGAGTATTGGCAGTAAGAGACAAGATCTAAGTTTATAACAACATTGCGAAAATTTCGGCTTAATGCTCATTAAGATTCAATAAAGCAAACGGATTAGTAGGTGTTTTAGAAAAGGAATAGAGAAGAAAACAGCAACTTGTACCACTGCAGAAACACATTACGTGTTACATCTTAAATATTACACAGAATCTGGTTTTCCTGTCTCAGAAAGTCTGTATCGTAAAACTGCGGAAAAAACACAGAGCATCATAAATATGACTAAAAGCATAGACTAAGACTGGAAAGAAGTTGTCTGGTGAAGGCAGGGACAACAACAGGCTATAATAAAAGCCTCTTCAGATTTTACAGATCCTGAGTGTCCTACAGAAATCAAGAAAGGCTCAGTAGGTTCACCCAGTTCCAGCAGGTGACAGGTTCAAAACCAACAAAAGAAGATGGTGCTCCGTGTGGTGTATAGTTCAGGTGCTAATTCTTTCCCACGGGATATTATGGATGCTAAATTTTACATGGGTTCATGAAGCAGCTAGAAAATCCTATGAAAGTTATCAGATATAAGAATATAAGCTCTGGCTCAGGAAGTCCCAAAGTTACAGATTGGTGGAGCCTGGGAGTAAGATTTGGGTAAGCTGCAGACTTGCTGTGTCCTGAGACTCCTCTGTCATTGAGCACTACTGACAGTAGGCAAATACTTGTATCTTCTATACAAGCGTTTGCGTCTTTTTTTTTTTTCAGGTACAAGCTACATGGTTATTACATGCAGTTTTTCTACTTCTGTATCACAAAGGCATAATAAGAAAAATTTAATGCTTTGTTTTCTCACTCCTCAGATTTAATCTGCAACTTACTTTTTGCAATTTGTCTATCATTTACCTGATTTGCTGTTCCATTATTTTTTCTAGTAAGGACATCCATTTGGCTTGAGACTTTTGTAATACTTGGACCCCAATCAACCTTTCCCCCACCCCAACCTGTATTTTTTGCTTTCTTCTGTCAAGGAGTGCTTTCCTATCTGTGTTGTTATGGAGAGAAAATTAAGCAACTGCTGGTTGGCTTGCACTTTTTGTGCAGCAGAACTTAAAAGTACTCTCCAGCTTTCTATTAATTAATGATTGCAGGATTCAAAATTAATGATTCTATCCTAAACCTGTTAAAAGTGTTTGTTTTAATGTTTTTTAAAAAAACACGGTTTGAAAACAAACAACGCCCCCCCCATCAATACCCACACTGACCCCAGCTGCAGGGTGGGGTTTTCTAGGATATTTTTTCATTCTCAGAAAGGTTCTTTTCAGATATAATTAGTGAAATCACTATCAGCTCATTTCACGAAATGTCTTGCCTTAAAATTCCCTTCCACAGTGGAGAATTGAGTATTTTCTTAAGGTGTGATGTAGTAAAGTTTTAGGGGTTTTTTGTTTGTTTTTTAATTTTTTTAAGACAGCATACTGCCAGATCCAGCTGTACAACATAATGTAGTACCAGTCAAAACCACAGCACTGCAATATTAGCACTGCAATACTAACTTGAACTTGCAGGATTAAATCAATGGTTATAGACTTCTTTATTAATAACATATCTTTTTCCAGTTATATCTTAAAAGCCCGAGTGACAGCTTCCCCATTTGTCAGGGTAATGGCCACAATACCAAAAAATAAGGGGATTGCTCTATTACTAAGAATGCTCAGAAATTTCAGGACAATAGATATGACCAGAAAATATTTGTTTACTGAAATCAAAAGTAAACCCAAGAAAGAATCAATTTTTCATTATTTAACATTTTTGTTCCGCTTTTCTATACGTAGTCTGTAGGTAGATCTACACCAGTCAAAGAACCTGAGATTGAAGTAATGCCATCCATTATACTAAGCCATTACTACGGGCACTGGCAGGCCTGTGGTTCACGTGACATAGTAGTCTCCCAGACAATCACAGACTCATAGAATCCTTTAAATTGGAAGTTGCCTCTGGAGGTTATCTGGTCTGATTCATGGGTCAAAGCAGGTTGCTCAGTGCCTTGTCGATGGTTAATCCTCCAGCATGGTCTGGGGTTTAGGATGGTCTCGGGGTAAGGTGGTCAGTTCAGTCAACCTGTTAAGAAGGTAAGACTGTTAATGATGTAGATACAAACCATCCATGTAAGGCTGCATTAGAGCCAAAGGCAGTCCCTTGACAATTTTATTTACAAAGTCTGTTTGTCCAGTCAACTAAGTTTTCTTTATCTTCAGTAAAGAAAGATGTATGCATTCAGAAAGTAACTTCTCTCACCTGTCTTAGACATATATCTTGTAACACCTTCTGTCTCACCTTGCCTTGCTTTCCCGCTGTGATGTCAAACTAATTTGATTTGAGTGCCAGGAAAGGATAAACTCAGTGATGAAGCTACCTCTTCAGGACAGGTCACTTTTCCTGAGATCTGTGTTCAGGTTTTCAGTGGGCATTGACACTTCATTATCATTAGGAATAAGAAAATAAGAAATAAGAAATAGAAAAAAAGATATAAGTCTGCTTTTCCTGAAGAGCATAGTTTCTGGAGAAGTCTCTCTTAAGCTCTATCTAACCCAGACATTGAGATGAAAATTCACCGCCCAAATTCTTGCAAACTTCCATACAATTTTTCAGAAAGCACATTTTACAACTGTTAGTGTCCATTCCTGAGATCTAAAGACATTTCTGAGAGTTAATTTTCCCAGTGTAACCTTTTTCATTGTAGTAGATAACTGAAAAATAATGCTGCTTCCTATTTCAACTGCACTTTGAGTTTTTTTTCTTTTACAGCCTATTTCTTTCAGCAAAATGCCACTCCATCAAAAATACGAGAAAGGAAAAAAACTTACAAATAAACAAAATATCCAAAGATAAAAATTCTCTCTTTGCATAACTGATCAACAAACATGTCATGAATCCATTGTTCTGTTCTTACTGGATTATAAAAAAGAAATCACATTTCTTTCAATATTGCAAAACATACCATAAAAAATAAATCAAATATATACAGCACATTCCTCAAAGGGAAATTTGTCAGGAGAGTATCATCAAATGTTTGCATCAACAAATGGAACAAGATGCTAACATTAAAATTTTCAGTATAGACAGTATATTTTCCTGATGTTGAAAATACCGATGTTATTATAGGGATAGAATAAAGATGAAAAAAAGAAAAATAATACTATGAAATCCATGAGCCTAAGAATTCAGAGCATAAAGGAATCTAAAATCTGTAACAGTCAAGCTATAGAGTTCAAAAGTTTTGCTTATCCATTTGTTTTTAAAATGCCACAGCGCTGACAAATATTTGTGATGTACTGCAAATGAATGTATTATTTCTTTCCCAGTCCTTATTTGTAACCTAGTCATTCATCCCTTACACACTTTTCACACAATGCAGGATTCAACTGTATGGAATTGCCATGGGATTTTATGGAAGCTGGAAGTATAATGGATTGTAGAAAGATGTTGAACAAATCCATAGAGCAGAAATTCATCACAAAACAGTCTGCATGTCATCTTCAGCTCAGGAAATCCCTAAATTGTTGGCTGCTGGAAGGTGAAAGGTAAATACTGAGGGGAAAATATACTCTGTGCTCTTATTCTGTATTCTCTCTCCCGACTTCTCTAAATTGCTGGTGTACATGGGTTCTCCGTTGGATGTATCTTCGATGTTGCCCTCCATATTTTAAGTATCTTGTATTTCTATGTTCAGATAAATTCGTTTGTTCTGTGTTGCTGGGAATTTGGAAAGAAAGATCCGTGAAACCATACTAGTCAAATTCATGTTGATTTGGTGATTTGTTTTCCTGTCAAGTTAAAAGTACGTTAGTAGTGAGTTGGTACTACAAGAAGTTATCTGGAAGTAGTGTTGTCCAGAAGTGGAAGTCTCAGACTCTTCTTCAGATAGGCTAATTACTACTATAAAATCTGAAGCATGTGAAGAAGTCAGGCCCACGCTAGCCCATAGCTTCAGGTTTGTGAGTTAGGCTCACGCATTTTAAAGACCTTGCTCTTGAAAGCACTGCTTTGTACAGGTGCATTGCAGCTACATCTATACCAACCAGTACACCAAACAGTATCAGGACTAGCTTTGTGGCATGTAATAGAAGGGATCATAAGAAATATGAAACTATAACAAAGTAGCTTTAATGATATCTTCTGTTTATTAGTAGTTTTTATTATTATGGTTTGTATTCTTGCATAAATAGTGATCTAATGCTGTAACTAGTGTACTAACCGCTGTTTCTGCTTAGGAATGTAGTGGACGTATGTAGACATATCTTATCACTTTAAGTCATCAGACAAAATAATTAAAACCAAAGCAAGTCGTGGTCCTCAGTGGATAACTGGGATAGCTGTAGGATAACAGACTCCTAAACAATTCTACTCCAGACAGCTCAGCATTGGGAGGGCAGATGCACCAAGCTACAGAGATAAAGAAGCACCAAGAGGGCAACCAGAGCAAAACAACCTGGAAGGACACGGTATACTTAGAACTGAGTTTGCGCGGAAACAAAGGTCAACCAGCGGACACTGTGATGAAGAGTACTAGCCTTCATCTGAAGACCCCTGGCGACCACTTGGAGGTGCTAACAGTCATGCATGAAAGATATTAACATACGCTAATGAGTTCTCAGAAAAGCTATGAATATGCAAAGCATTTCTCAGAAATATAATGAATATGTATATTGTGATGGTATTTAACCTGAGATGAAAAGATGTTTGACACACACAAATGGAGGAGAGATCCCCTGTATGTCCAGTGTTGCAATAAAATAATACCTGCTTAATAGTCTTCTGACTATTGAGTCTTTAACTCCGGCTTTTCACAGCATCACATGCTCTGGGCACATTTAGTCTGTGAAACAGGGTGTTGAGTACAAACTGACCATGGGAATTGTTCCTTGCCTGTGCTAAACCTGATCGGGCCTCTAGCAATGCTTGGGGAAAATTAGGTGGTGCTGACCAGAGGGGCACTGAGGCCACTCTAACAATGTGGTGGTGCTGGCAGCTAACTCCAATGTCTGCACCCATGCTCTGTTACCGTTTAATGTAACACTACAGACATCTTTGTGGACATGTGCATGTCTGCCACAATTGGTAGGGATTGAAGTACACGGACTTGTTCTAAGAACAGTTTCAAAGTTGATATGAAAAACTTATATTGCATATTGACCTTTTTATATGCCCTACAGGTAGGAGTGATCATATGCCCTTTTCATTTTCCTTTGATTTTTTTTTATGGAGAGCTTCAGTTAAGGAGTTTGTGACTATCAATTATAATAAAGACAGAAGAAGATGAGCTAGGTAATTGAATATGCATTATTACAGAGATTGAACTATACTGTGGTTGCTACAGTGGGCTGATTCTGTAGGTTAAATTACTTGAGAGCATTTTGCAACCAATGATTAATGATAGTAGCCTTTTACAGGATTTCATTTGTGGACGCATTAGGGCCTGTTAAGTGTTAGCAGTACTCAAAGCTGTTCCTGCAATGCAGTGGCTGAGAACTCTTACAGGAAATATCTAAATAATTTCCTTTGTTCAGTACTACTAGTGCACAGTAATTGTTTTGTGAGTGGTTCCAACTAATCTGCAATCCTTAATTTGCCATTTTGCTCTTGGACAAATGGAATCCAAGTTATCATTTATTTAACTACATGTGCTTTTATGCATTTAATGATTCTTTTTGTAATTTAACAAGCAATTCATAGTTTCTGGTTTGTTTCTTACTTGGAAAAGAGAATGCCAGCAAAGGGGCAGTGGGAGCAGTCATGGTTCGTCCTCGTGCATTGGCAATGCAGCTGTGGGTAAGCAGATCTGCTTTTAGGCAGTCCCACTAAGGAAAGCTCATGTGGAAACTGTTCCTAAAGGTCAAGAGAAGCTGAGAATGATTGACATTAGAGCATCCTCATGGCTGTGGCTGGCTCAGACTTGGGAATAAATCATCAACATCAATCTTATATACATTTTTCAAATGCAGTCACTTAGGAAGGTTGTATTAAAAAGCTTCACAGTGGCAGGTTTTGGCAACATTCCTGGAATTTTAAAGACAGGAAAGACAAATACCCTTCCTAATGTATGTAATTGATCAAATTTAAATACTATTCAAAATGTGGCATCGTATAAAGTATTTAAGAAGATATGTCCAAAATGACTGCAGACTCCATAGTGACTGACAGTAAACTGTGCTAGAAGGAATTAAAAGTCAGGTCCAATAATCATATTGCTGGGAATCAGGGGAATAAAGAAATAGTTTCTATGCAAGCTGAGGTTACTTCTGGACCAAACATTTGATTCACTTACATCAAAGCACAGGCTTTGTTGTGACAACAGCTTTTTGGGGGGGGCATACAATTTCAACAAAGATCACGTTTGAGCTGTTTTTTAGATAATTTGATCAGCTGCATCTTCCCCTCCGGACTGATCCATCTTGTTGCATAGGATCACATAATTATTTAACAGTATAGCTGGAAAATAAGCATGAACATGCTATGGCTGTTTCCTATTTACTAGAAGATATGGTTATCTTGGCATCAGCCAGAGTTCCCTATTTATGCTTTATGTGTGACAGAATACATTTGCAGATACCAACAACAGTGCAATCCAGAGGCACTCCCCACTGCAATGAGCAGAACCAGCTGTCATGTCAGGTACAAAGCTGTACAGACAGATGTTGTAACACAGTGCTCAGGAGGGGTCTGTGCTGTAGTCAGTGCTGTGGCTGTACCTAGTGTAAGCACATCTAAACTAGCTTTACTCTGATAAGAACTGGTATTAACTGCAATAAAAATGAAGTGATGTAAGTTTCAAGATAGCTTAGAAACCTGAGTTAATGCTCAGGGTCACCTGTAACATACTATGCTGCTGAATGCTTTTTGTTATTCTCAGTGAAGTGTGGTTAAGGTATATCTACCACAGTAACCATGTTTTTCTGTAGATAAAGTTATCTAAGGCAAGAGTATTTCTCTCAAAGGTTAATATTTGTGGGTATGTGGGGGAAGACAAGTTGCCAAAAATGTTATGCTGAAACATTGGAACTGAGTACAGCAAAGGTACTACTCTAAGGCAACTGGCAATTTTTGAATGGTCATCATAATATATTTGCTATTAACAGCTGCAAAGCACTTGCTAAACTAAACCCCATAAGTCTGCGAATACACCCCAGTTTGTTTCCTAACAGCTGACTTAACAGTTTCTCTAATATCCAGTTGTATAGCCCTACAGAATATTTGCTGAGCAGTAGCAAAAATCTAAAGTACATTCACACTCTGCATAATAAATCTGCCTATTCACTGCAGAATAATAATACTCTGGTTGTGCATCTCTGTGTTTTGTAGAAGAAGAAGTGATGAACTGAAAGTCTAGTAATCAACAAGGAGCTGAAGCTTGTAGTTTTGCATTCAGCTGCTGCCAGTGGCACAGTGGTTATGATTAGAGTGGGAAAACTACTGCAGTGGCAGCCGCAGCCTGTAGTTGACTGGGATGTTTTATGATTAAATATTAAACAAATATAGACATATATACTTTTTTTTTCCTGAAAGAACTATAATGTTTTCAGATGGTAAGTATCATAGAATACCTTGTTGATTAGAGCTATATTCAAGGTGGTTTGGTCAGCTTTGGTAAAAATGGATGTTGAAGTCATAGTTAGATAGTGACCCACTGTTAAAAGTTGTCTCCAGTCCTCTTGCTCCTTGGCATGGCTGTCTCCTCTGTTCGCAAACTGTGTTTCCTGTGGATAGCTTTGAGGATAGCTCCTCTTCGGATCCAGAAATCCCTGTCCCTGACTGGGACTGTGCAGTAAACCTGCAGACTCTCCCTATGTTCAGTAATTTTTGGCAATACAGCTCTGACCTGACCTTGAGCAAAGCCAGGTATTTTGTCTACATAGTGACGTGGGAAACTTACTTTCCAGTGTCTTCAGGTGTTTGAAATACAGCAACTATGTTGGGCAAAGAGAGACAAACACTGTTTCTGAAATCCTAAATGAACTGGAGACTTGACAGCTGCAATTGATTCCCACAAGGCTAAGAGCACACTTTGTGACTATCATCTATGTGTTCAACACCAATAAAGTACTTTGCTCAGTAAGGTAAACAACTCTTGGAAATCTGCAGATTTTTTCATTTTTTCATTGATTTCAGTGGATATTGGTTTTTGATAGCGAAGACTGATAAACACCCTGGGGAGGGAAGTTCATAAAAATGAACAGCAGTAGTGGTTTGAGTTAGAATACAAAACACCAGAATTTTAAATGAAAAAAATGTTTAGAAAGAAGACAAGGATAGCATAAGTGCAGTAGGCCACAAATAATAATAATAATAATAATAATAATAATAATAATAATAATAATAATAATAGCAATAATAGCAATAATAATAATAATAATAATAATATTATTATTATTGCCTGGTTAGGGAGATCAAAGATATCAAAGGTATGAGAACAAACAAGATGGTTCTTAGTGCAATAGACCATAGTCATCATTAAGGGAAAAGTACTACCTTTATTAATGACAACAAATGAAGGAACACAAAACTCAAAACTACAGAGTTCCAGATCTTCTATTCTATTATTCATAGCTAATTTCCTAAATGCATATTTGGTAGCTTCTTATGGGTCACAAACACTGATTTGTACATTTTGAAAACAAGAAATTATACCTGAACAATAATTATTCCAGTCTAGCCAAGTCCCAGTGACAGAAAGACAAAAATACAATATGTGAAAGGCCATAAAGCCAGATGATTATTCCAGGAAAATAAGATGCAGGTATCAAAGACAAATGTTTGCACTAGATTATTTTTACAGTAACCTGCACAACATGTAGTAATCATCTGAAGTATGTACACTTCATTAGCAAATCTATTTGAAATGAAACTGAAGTGGTTTCATTTTCAGCTTTGATCTCATCTCTATGTACTTTTTTAAAAGTCAGATTTTTAATGAAAGTTTATTTGTTTAATTGAGCTTTGGTTCACATTAATTTTTCCAGCTCCTGTATTATTATTATTATTATTTAGGGCATGTTTTCTTAATGTGCTAAGTATTGTACATTTACAAAACATTATGCAAATACAAAAACATATATAGTTATTACTACTAAGGCTTCTTTCCTTCAGATGGTTCAAGGAAAGCTACTGCCTTTTTTTTTTTTGAAGGACAAGCATTTAATATTCAGACCTCATCTACTGCAAAATGGAAATCAGTATCATCGTTGTCAACGTTGGATAGATCTGTGCAAGAATTCTGTTACACTGAAAGTTATGTAAAAAACGGATGTGACATCGTTTTATAATATAGAAAAAAATATTTATTATATCTATTAATCTATTCCTTGAAGTGCAGTAGTGCTGATTCTCCAGTAAGCTACCTTTTGTTCTACACCTTTAAAACACTGACATTCTCCTGCTTATTGCATTTTCATTTATATCTTCACAAAGTACGCATAAATGGGAGAGCCTCACATCTAAATTGAAGTCATTGGCCTTTTTGCACATGTGTAAATAAAGTCCAAAGCAGTGAGTGCTGCCATGAAAATTTATGTAATATGATTTAATTCTCGGAAAACTCAGCCAAAATATCAGGTAGATGTGCAAAAGGAGGAAATCACAGAATCACAGAATCACAGAATCACAGAATGGTAGGGGTTGGAAGGGACCTCTGTGGATCATCTAGTCCAACCCACCTGCCAAAGCAGTGTCACCTACAGTAGGCTGTAGAGGACCTTGTCCAGGAGGGTCTTGAATATCTCCAGAGAAGGAGAATCCACATCCTCCCTGGGCAGCCTGTTCCAGTGCTCCGTCACCCTCAGAGGGAAGAAGTTCTTCCTCGTGTTCAGACGGAACTTCCTATGCTTCAGTTTGTGCCCATTGCCCCTTGTCCTGTCGCTGGGCACCACTGAAAAGAGTTTGACCCCATCCTCCTGACACCCACCCTTCAGATATTTATAGGCATTTATAGGATCCCGTCTCAGCCTTCTCCAGGCTGAATAAGCTCAGGTCCCTCAGCCTTTCCTTGTAGGAGAGATGCTCCAGTCAGTGCCTGCTGTTCAGTTATTGTGGAACCATAGACTGGTTTGCGTTGGAAGGACCTTAATAGATTATCTAGCTCCAACCCCCCTGCCCTGGGCAGGGACACCTTCCAGCAGACCAGGTTGCTCAGAGCCCTGTCCAATCTGACCTTGAACACTTCCAGGGAGGGGGCATCCACAACTTCTCTGGGCAACCTGTGCCAGTGCTTCATCATACTCATAGCAAAGAATTTCTTTCTTATTTCTAACCTAAATCTACCCTCTTTTAGTTTAAAGCCATTACCACTTGTCCTATAATTCTGTCCTATCACCTGTTATATGCAGAAGAAAGAGTAAGGCAATCTTAGAAGCTTAGAGGCACAGGATTTAAATGTGCAGCTGACATGCAAGTGAAAGAAGTGAGGGACAAAACCCGCAGCTTAAAGTTGCTTGCTCTGTGGAACCAGGCTCGCTCTGCAGGTGAGCTCAGCCTTCCAGGTATGGCTGGATCTGTGTGAAAGGTTTTAGTACTGTGTCAGTAACTTTGCTGAGCCAGAACAGGAATCAGGACCTTGCTGTGCTAGGTACAAGCTCATGACAAAAAGAATGCTCTCATCGCAGAGTTGGCAGCCTGAGCCTTGGGAGGTGTAGGAAACCATCGCTGGGACAAAAGGCAAGAAGAAGAACATGATGTATAGCATGAGAAGTGGCAGTCACCACACACAAGGCAAACAATTTTTAATGTGGTTGGGGATAAAAAGGTCCTTTCAGGAAACATCTGAAGAAGCAGCAACAGTCATGTGGAAGGCAGCAGCTCTCTGGACTTGGCCCTGCTACCTCACTTCAATTTATATTGCAGATCTCTGTAGGCAGCTGTATTTCCATACTGGAGGCAAGTCCCTTACCATTCCCAGCAGCAATGGGCTGCAGTTATTGACCATTTTAGAAAATGTAGATGTACTACTTATTCTCTGTACCTATTGCAATCCACTATGTTTTCAAAGGAACAGCCAGCCCCCAAGGTAAGAGGACAGTTGCTGCACAGCGCAGAGTAGAGTCAGACATAAAACTTTATTTGAAAGAATGTTGTTGCTTATAGTAGCCTTGAAACATAACCTATGACTCCATAGCAAAGACTTTTGTAACATCCCTGGTGCAGGAAAGATCTTGATGTGTGTTTTTATAGATTAGAGTACAATAGATTCAGAATCTTCCGTGGGACTTTGCACGTCAGTATAAAAGCAAGAATTTGTACTTGAAATCTAACCACAAAAACACTACAAAGCTTTTGCTTTGCTGATACCTGAAGCAGATCTTGACTGCTGAAACTGCAGAGAAAAGCTGAAAGGGACTGACAGATTTATACAAGAAGTTGCTACTGTTTTGTAAGCTTTAATCTTAGAACTAGGTATTGCTCAGCTACTAAAACACATCCCTTCATGTCTCCTCCTCTCAAAAATCTGTGAAAATCCTCTTCTTTCTTTTATCCAATAACTCAAAAGTTGGAACACTTGTTTGTACAGATCTGCTGCTGCCTGAGGGTGTTTGAAGCTATATTACAACTTAGAACAGCATCAGTAAATTTTATGTGAATTTACAGAAATGGATGTTGTCATTCTCCCATGGGCAACGTTTTATGTGCCATAAATCAGAAAGTGCTCCCTGGAGCCAGGCTGTGCTCGTGCGTTCTACCCAGGTAGAATTATCCCTATCAAACTCCCCATCATTTACTGCTACTTACTTATTTTGCAAAATGTGGGAACACTCTAGAGGAATTTTGTGTGCAGAAAGCAGCCCTCCAGCACAACTTTGGTGAATCTTCTATGTCATGATTTGACCAAGAAATGTCCACTTAAAGATAAAGGTACTGCCTTTGACTGGTGAAGCCATTGACTGTCAACTTGCTGGAAGGTGAGAGAGCATACTGGTGAAGTGTCACCATCTAATTGCTCTGTTTTTCATGTGACTTCTTTAGCATCCTTGGCCATGCTCCAAGACACAGTCTTCAGCTTGATGAACCTTGTTTTTATGAATTACTTCAGTTTGTGTTACACAGAATTCATTGTGTTGAAATAAATATTATTTAAGCCTATATTTGAAAATTTGGCCAGTGTTTGAGGAACAGCATTAACCAATATACTCTGAATTGGCTTTAAGCCAATAGTTTTTGAGCAAGACAATACAGCTAATGAATCTGTATATGCATGGAATGACCAACCCTGTCCTTTCTGCTGGTTAATTCCACTGTCAGAGGTATTAAATTCACTGCTGTGTCATCTTGGTAGTAGAACCTCTTAGCTTAGTTTCTGACAGTCTGGGAAGGATACCTGGCAATCTCATATGACCAGGACTGCGTATGTGCAATTCATGTGTATTCAGTGAGTCCAGTGTATTCTGGACATATTAGACTTATACTTAATACTGTGTTCATTTGTATATGTAGAGTAACTTACTGCTTCCGGGCCACATCAAGTGAAGTGATCATTTGCACAGGCAAAGTGTAAGATGTGGGGTACCCCTGAGATAATGCCATTGGACATCTACAACAGGCTTTGAACTATAATGATATACTTATTAATCTGCATGAATGATGAAGGTAGCATGCATTTGATGAAGTAATAGTGCATTGGTCATTAGTTCGTGTTGTGGAGCTAATTTGGGGGGCATGTTCTTCAAGTTCATTCCAGGTAGTGATCAGAAGAAAGAAGTTAACAAACCAATCTAATTAGACACTTGTGAATAATTCACTTTATCTTACCTGTCTTACAGCTAAACACCTAGTCTAAGGTCTCTGGTTAGTTGAGAAGTCAAATACTACTGGAGGAAAATGTACTCTTTCATGAGGAAAAGGTATTATGCAGCTAAAATGAAGAACACTGGGATTTCTATTTCTGCCCACTAGGTAGAGGAAAAGGCTAAACAACTCCCTAGGTTAGCTAATACATTTTCGGATGGTGATGCTGAGTGAGATTAATTTATTCTAAGTGGAAAATAGTTTTGGTTAGTAGTTTCAGAGGAGGGTCATACTTTCCACAATTATGTATTCTGCACAGCATGAATATGAGCTATAGACTAATAAAATCCTATTCAGAATGAAACTTCCTGCCCACAATGAGCTGACATTAATTAACTCTGTCAAAGTGCAGAAGGAATATTTTCTGTTTTGAATATTTGCTCTGACACTTCACTGGGATTTTGCGACTGAACTATGACAGTTTGCATTCTGTGATAAAATCTTTAGGTTTTACTTGAAGTGTGATAGTACTTGAGCTAATTAGGTTATTTTCCCATTATCTTTTACTAAAAATGAATGTTTCATTGGTTCTTCTGACATTTTCCTCTGACAATTCTGTGGTATAAAAAAAGATCAGGCATTTTTCCAACAAAGTGCTGAAAAAATTGAAGCCATTTATGTTGAGTTTTTTTACGGATTATTTATAGTTAAATTTTATGAGAATTATGAGTATATGTGAATACACGTTTACACAGTGCTTTTCACATTAAACTGTATGAAGGCTGAATCACTTCTGGCAGTAGTAGTCTACTTTTGTTATGGGAGTTTCAAAGGTTTGGTAAACTGCAATGGATCATTTTATATTGCACAATATTGCATATATCTCACAAGCGTTGCAATACCTCCATCTCTTCTGTGAGTTACAGCACATCTCAAAGGGTGAGTATGGCTAGTAGTTAATACTAGTACGAGGCTGTCTAGTACCATAATATATTCTATGCCAAAATATGCAGATGGGCTCTGAGGAACATAGCCAGCTGCCTGAAGACCTATAGCCCCTGTATGGCAGCACATTACCGCAATGAGAAAGTGCAGAATAGAAAGTGTTCAGGTTGGCTCAGGAAGCAGATAGACACTATTTCTGATGCTTTTTCACCTTCCTCTGCATGACTTTGGTACATGTGCAAGCTAGCCCTTCATGGCTGAGTAAAATACTTGAAACCAGTTGAGGGAAAAAATTACCCCATTTGTATAACTAAGCTAACTTTTGGTAAAGAAGAATAGATATGCCTTCAGTATACCGGTTATGAATTAAACATATGAGCTCTACCTTAGCGGTTAGTGAGAAAAAACACAGTCACAGTTTATTTACACTTCTTGCAGCTCTTATTTTTCCATTTATCCAGGAGTTTGTTTTTCAGTTTTATTTTTCTGGAAGCAACAGTGAATGTAAAATAAACACCTTCTATTTAATGGTTTCACTGTGCTACATAGTTTATTATTGTCTAGTATCATCGTTATAGTAAGAAATACAGTATACACAGACATTAAATTACTGAGGAAAAACTTGTGACAGAACAGAATAATTTATTCAGCCAGTTTTCTCCTTGTCTGTGCCTGTTCATCTTTCACTGTCACATTGTGGTGTGGGTTAGTGGGAAAAGGGACTCACCTGGGCCCTTCAAGTGGATCAACGACTTTCTCCTTTCTTGAAAGACTGGAAGGGTGACTCCTCTTCTTCCCCTTGTCAAAACACTACAGACAATGTTATTACTTCTTCAAAACAGAAGCTCATATGTTTGCATTAGATTTTTTATTTTGTCAGCACAGAGAAACAAAAACATCTTTCACTACTTCTGTGCTATAACCCTTTGTACCCACCATGTGCTTGAAAATACTTTGGCATAACAAGGTGTGCTTATACAAGGGAGTCCAGCCTTCAGAGTGTCTTTAACCATCCCATAGTAAATGTGAATAAAACCAGTGACCACACTGCTAGCGCCAGGTCTATCCAGACATAGAAATAAACACTTGTTTTATGCAGTACACCTTCACCGTAGTGAGACAGCTTAGGCATCAATGTTGTTTCCAGTTGAGCTCATGCCTTTGTGGGTCCCTAATGCAATTGAAAAGAATTGCTGTAGATGAAAATTTGACAGGAGCTTCTTCACTTGTGTTTACTGCATGGAATTAAATTTCTGGTGGCACAGACTGGCACAAGTCCAGCACTTGGATGGAATTGCACCAAGCAGCCTAAGTTGAGAATCAGAGCCCTTTTATTCTCCTTGTTTTGTGCATAACATGCTTTTCTTAGAAAACTAATAGCATGCTATTTACCAGTTGGATAGCGGCTAAGACTAATATACTCTGCAGTCTAAAAAAGGATAAAAACTGTCTGCACTGACTGCTTGGTAGCTGTGCTTTTATCTGGATATTTTGGCTGTTCTACTTAAAAAAATCTTGAAAGGCTTATCCCATATTAGGGATAATTTATCTGTCACAGTTCAGTTTCAGAGGCAAGGCCAAGTATTAGCTCAAAAATGAAATAAAATCTCATAAATTGCTAAAAAAGCCCCCAACAAATGTTTCATGAGGATAAAATGTGAATTAAGAGTCTTTGACAACTTGTTTATCAAGTTTTGAGCTGATGCAGTCTTAAACGGCTGAATTATTGACCTCTGAAAAATGGACTTTGTAATGGAAATACTGACAGACTATAAACTATAGCTATGCTACTGGGGAGGGGAGGGAAGGAGAATAATGTAATTACGAGTACATAAATATTGTTCTACTATTGCCTTGACAGATCAAACCCAAACAAATAAAATACAAACATGTCATTTCAAAAACCCCAAGCTGCAGCAAAGCTGGTGGATGCCAAACAAGGTGTCTTCTTATCCTTGCCTTGTTCCGTTTCTTGTCACACTCTTTTGTCTGCTTCAAATGCTTAAATGGAGTAGGATGGGTCTTAAAATTGGTCATGCAAACATGGTGTAAAGCAATGAAAAATTATTACATTGGCAAATCACTTTTCAGTATGAGACCTTTTGTAGATAGTTGATCATTTTTTACTGAAGATTCTTGATACCAAACTTGAGAATAACTGCAAGATAATCCAAGGTCTAAGTTAAGAAACAGATTATTTCACTTGTACTTTTCTTTTTTTCCTGCCAATTTAGTGTGCTTTGAAGTATAAAGTAATTTTCCCAAGAAAAAAAAATCATTTCCAATAAAGAAATTATTTTGAATTCCAACAGGGATTATTGAAAAAATACCAAACAAGCCAACAACTTTGTTTATTTCTGGGATTTTAGGCAAATGATAAAAGCAGAAGTTCTACAAAATAATAAAAAAATTAAAAGCAACAGTATTGAATCTGTATATTTCACAGTGAAGTTTTGGTCAGTCGATTTCACAAAATTCTGATTGCAGCACCTGTACAAACTCCAAACGCTTACAACTACAACATCACCTCTGCCTGAAGAAGTCTTTAACATATGAACTAGTGGAGAGTGAAACACTCTGAAGGAACCAATAGATATTTGCACTGTTCTTGCACTTTCTTTTAGGCTTCCATTGCTTGGCTAGGTGGTCTCAGTCTGATCAAGCATAGCAGTTCTCATGTTGCTGTGTTAACTGACTTCAGAGAGGCAGATGTGTTTTTTTACTCTGGCTTGACAGCTAGCGTATTGTCTGCTCTGTTGCACTACTACAGATTTTTAATGAAAAATGTACTAAATTAAAAACAATATAATAATAAGTAATCATAATAGCAGTAATAGCAAGCAGCAAAAGAGAAGGAGGCTGACATCAGTAGATTCACAGGTAATGTCTAACACTGATCATTGGCTCCAGTTAAGCTTCCCTTCATCCAATATTCAGAAGCAAGCTGTCCTGAGAAAAAGTCTACAGGGGAGCAGGTGAAATTATGGAGACGAGGGAGAGACAGACCAGACCACAAGCCTAACACTGCGTACAGTTAAAAAGGTGAACAAAACAGGCAGCCTGAAGAATCTTTCTGCAAGACAAAACGTAAACTAAAAGAAAAATGAACCTGAGGTCAAAGAACTTTGTTCTCCAGGACTTAAGGTTAATCCAAGAACTGGCAGGATAAATATCCATGTTTTAAGAGGACAGTGTTGACAAGAGGGATTTTATGTTTCAGTACAAAGAGTCCTTGAATCCAAGGCAGGGATTTAGACTGGCCAGGCCTCTGCTGTTGGTCTTCTCTTTTTGTAACTGTCTACGTGCTTTGAATACCTGCTTTATCAGTCTTAAAGTTGTTTGTGTACCTAAAATTATATACTATGTACATGTCTTGACTAGAGAGAGAAGTATCCTGCCTAAATACCACTACAGTCTAGAGTTTGGAGGAGAGAGATCCACATACAACCTGCGTCCCCAGAGGGACCTCTTCTGCTAATCATGCATGTAGTACAAGGAACAAATGCCAACATCATTGGTTTGGTTCCAAAATGCTGGTATGATAGCAGTATAACCTAGTAGCAAAACCAGGCTTGAAGTCCACAGGTGACATCTCTCCAACCAGAACCCAGATCTCCCACATCTAGTAAGATACATGACGAAGGCAATTCTGAAGGTAGCGACAACTTTCTAAAAGGATAAAGGCATTGCTAAACACTGAGCTGGAAGTGGTTTCAAGCTTACATGAGATTCTTTCTTCCAGTCGGGCAGTCTCAGTTTCTTGCCCAGCCTGTGAAGCTATACTGAGTCACTAACTCACAAAACCTTAGGAGCAATTTACTGTCACCTCCATTTTAGACCTAACCTAAGGCTAATTTAGGAGCTTAGATGCTTAAGGATCTCTGTACAGATAGTGAAGATAGGTAAATACGTATCAAGCCATTTACAATCTGCACCAAACTCTACTAATACCTCTTTTTTTTTTTACTGAGGGCAAAAGATGTATTGTCAATATGCCAAAATACCAATCTAGGCGTATCTTTGAACTGTCTAATGTTAGTGGCAATGAATTTGATCTCTTGATTTCATCTATAGTCAAAATCTGGAGAGCTTAATATATCCACATACAACAACATATATCTCAAGAGTCATCTGGAAGTCTTCACAAGTACTCAGGGCACATTACCTAAGGGTGGATGGCAATGAAAAGGACTCAAAGAAAATTTGGGTTGGATGAAACTGAGAGCCTCATGTTAAGTTTCTCCTCTTTGGCAAAATTTCTCATGAATACTCATATCAGTGAGAATCTAACACAAACGAGTGCACAGTAAATGATTTCAGCTTCTGAAAATGTAAATATCAGTCTTTCAAGTGAGTGGATTTTTTTTTTTTTTTTTGTAAAGCCAAAGATTTTATTGTATATGAAAGAAAGTCAAAGTCAGCAGTAGAGGAATAGTAGTGATAAACCTAGGAAAGGGAGTGATTACATTAGGCCTGACAACAGAAATGAGAGTCATAGACTTTGTCTGGGAGATATAAAATGTGCTATTTCTTACTCTAGGTTCCTTTATTCCAAATGTAATACTTAGCTGGAAGTTAGGTGAATCCCAAAGGATAATATAATCTAAATGGACAAATATCTTAGATTTTACAAGAAGATTACTGTCTCTTGACCATCAAAGAATGAATGTTTAAATATTAGCTCAAATATTAGAAATTAAAATGAACTCCTTATCTTTGTTCAGCACAGCAACATCAGTGTGCCACCAGTGCCAAGTCGCAAAACCCAGTAGGCTGGAAATGTGAGCTCTTTATTGTGGAAACAAATATTGAAACACACTTTTGTTTCAATAACCTGGATCTACAGTTTTGGGTTTGTTCTAATATAGAATTAAACAAATTATTTTGACCTTGAAAGTGGTTGCAAATAAAACTATCCTCTGACAGCTCTTCTCAGCATCCACAAAGCATTTCAACATCCAATTAGGCAGCCGTGGAAAAGACAGATGTTCAAAAATGGTCAGCATCTGTTTATTTTATTGCTTCATAGGAGGTATTCTCTTTTAAACTCCTGTATTTTGAATATTCATTTCAGGGAGTTCACTTAGCCTTGAAAAATAAACAAAGTTTATACTGGGTGAGAGAAGAGAGGAAAATTATAATTAAAGCACAATTTATTTGGAAAAAAAAGATGATTTAAACTATGTTAGTTCTTGCCCAATGGCCTCAGCTTTGATGAACATTCTGACAGAAAAATAGCAAAATAATAAAAACCAAATTGTATTAAACTTTCAAAAATACTAAAACAAATGTCAGATCTTTATAATTCAGCCTATTTTATTATCTAAACTTCATTTCATGTTGCGCTAGTGGTACGCAGGAATAATACTAGTGAGAAGGGGATGGAGGAATAGTGAAAATGATGGACTGGATGAAAGAACTTGAATGGTGCATTTGTTGCTAAGTAGGAAGGGCGCAGGGTAAAATAAACTCTTTAGGGAGGTGGTGAGAGTCGTCCTAGGGCAGGACTTCTCTGTTACATCCACGCACAGTTTCAGCACCAAAGGAAGAAAAGAAAACCACTTCATTCCTGATTGGGGGATTCCACACAGCATTCACTGTTGATTATAAGACAAAGTATGTCTCACAAGCATGGCTGTACTGCTGAAGAGTGACTGCCTCGGATGTCCCTGTGCTTGGCAATATTAGTTTGAACTTTCTGACTTCTAGGGGTCCATTATGTCAGAGTAATTCAGAGCAGCCCCAGGACAGGAATTACCTGAGGGCTACATCAGCTGTTAACTGGCTCCTTCTTTTATCTGCTTCTTTTAGGCGCCTCAGTTGAGGTTTTAAAGTCTTTTAGTTTGTTCAAAACAGCTGATTCTGCAACTGTGTGTTTGGAAGGCTTCAATAAGTAGTACTGTGAATAGTGCAGGTAGAAAACTGAGAGTGAAGTAGGGCCAGTTTTCATCACAGAAGTAGAGTTTGGCTTTTCAAGTGAAAATCCTTGCAAGCTTTGCTGCTGGCAATCTATGGTACTGTGAACAAAATAATCTAGCCCATCTGTGGCTTTATTTCTCTGTGTTTGCTTTGATTTTATAAAGGTCTCTGGAAAGGCCCATATCTCCATGCCTCCACAAGAAAATAAAATTATACTCACAGTGAAGGAATTTCAGGTAGTCCATCACAAACCTCATTCCTTTCCCTTCCCTATCCCAATAATATATCTTTACTTTAATGATTACCGTTCTCTCTAGTGCCTTCAAAAGCTTCCTCAGTAGAAATGTCTGGTGAAATAAGGGAGTTTGTAGCAAGTCCTGAAAAATCTCATGTTCACAGTATTTAATTCATAGATAGGAGCAAATTTGAAGGTTGTGGGATTCCTGCGAGGAAAATTCCTCGCCATACAGAGAAGAGCTGTTACATGAATCCTTTTGCTGGCATCAGTTCTCGTATGACTCAATTTGTCAAATATTCAGCAGGAAGTTATCACAGGAAAGCACAATTTTGTCTGTATTACAGATAAAGAATTGCCCTGTCACGGAACTCGTTATTTTCCTAGCTTACTTACTGAGTCCTAATCATCATTCCACCTAGGATGTGGTTACGAGTCAATTGGCTTTGATGTCCACTGTAAAAAAGCATTTTCAACTTTAACATTACAAAAAATGTGTGAAGGTTAAGAAGACACATTGAATGATGAGAAATCATTTCCTAATGGTGATGACTGTATCTGAACCTGGAAAAGATAATTTATTGTACTTTTGGAATGAATCCAATAAAAATTTTACATTTGTACCCAGTATTATTTGCAACCTACAATATATTACACCTAGTTAACAGAAAGGTACTTCTTCATGTACGTTGTCTGTGAGATGAAGCAGAACTAATCAATCGAATACAATAACAAAAGAAACAGATTTATCAATTCACTTTACTCATCTGGAATGATTTGTGGTTAGGACAGAAAAGTTTAAAATGGAAAAAAAGGTTATTATGGCTATGTTCTGAACAAGACTAGAGATGAAAAAGCTTCTTGCTAATATGTTGACCTGTGAAGTGAGGCATCCAATTCATTGTGTGCATATTTAGACCTTGATTTATTATAAATATATAACTAGGGCTTGCTTTCTTCTACTGGAGTCAGTGGCAAGAGTATTTCCCCTGGAGAAATCCTCAGGCCTTATACCTTTCTGTGCTATCTGGGACATGATTTCTTTCTTAAGAAATTTGTGAGAATCTTCCCACTGACATCAGTAGGAGTGACATCAGTTCCTTAAATCAGTGTTAAGTGAGTGCAGTAGCGTGCTCCTGAGCCTCGAAAGGAATTCTGTGTGTATAAAGCCAGCAGATCATTACACGGACCCTCTCAGACCATGTTGCCACTTTGGCAGGATAACAAAATCTTCTGAACGTGACTGATTCAAGACTGATAATTCGTGGGCAAAGTTGTATCAGGAGTTACATCTCTTCTTGCAGATCAGAACGGTGATAGAGCATGCTTTCTATTTCTGTGACCAGGGCTGGCATCGTTAGACTGTATACTGCTAGAAGGTTCTGGGTCTCACAGTAGTGTGACTGCTTGCAAATTGCTTTAGGAATGGTCTTTGGTCTGTGCCAGTTCCCAAAATGTACCTAGGGAGAGACTGCCTCTATCAAAACGTTGCTGGAACTTCTCTGTCAGTGTAAAAATGCAATGGTCAAATCGCTGCTCTCACACCTCTGCCCAGTTTCTGTTTAATTTATTGACAAAGATGCACACAAAGAGCCTCAGGACCTGTCTGTACGGGCAGCTGTATGCAAAATCTCTGCCCTTGTTTTGGGGTCCGAAAGCCGCCATGGAAAGTAGCACGCTGTGTCGGGGTGACACCATGCCGCTGTCCACAGCAGCTTGGATGTAGCACTGAACTAGTGCGGCCACACTGCTTCTAGACCTGGCTTGCTTCTGGTGGTCTGGAGCACAGGCAAAGCAAGTCCAGGACCATTGCTCAATGTAGCCATGCCCCTGGAGTAAGAAGAACCAGGTGGAAGATGTTTGTGCCTCGGATGTTACTAGGTGTGGAGATGCTTATACCTGAAGTAATAACACGCACAGCTGAGTTGAAATTTATAGTTGCTTGTTGTCACCCAGCGCTGTTCAGTGGAATTATTTCTGTTTGGCAGTGGTGTGACTGAGATCAGACATCAGCCTAGCACGGAGCGAAAAGCTAAGAGAAACGTATAAAACTGGCAGAGATTAACAGTCACCCCAAGTTCTAATGGAGTGTTTCCAAAGCATTCTATGATTCTATGATTCAATAAAAGGATGATTATCATAAAAAGGATTCACTTTTGAACAATAACACTGTATTTACATTTTATTAAAGACCAAGAAACTCCAAATTTAACCGTTATTCTCCTTAAGTTTCTATGACTGTTAAAATGGCATTCTTATTCATTTAAATTACAGACATTTACTTACCTTATTCAGGTGTCTTGTTTCAAGATCAGTTGTGGATATGAATTAATTTCTTTGGAAAGGAGTAAATTGAAATGAACAAATGTATAAAAGAAGAGGCAATATTTCATCTTAAGGTAGAAATACATGCAAAGGATCAAAGATTTGCAACATACTTATTTCGCTCAACTTTTGTCAAAGTTAAGAAAGAAAATCATATATGTGCTCAAGTACAGTGTATTGTGACTACGCTGTGTGATACATTGGTCTGCTGTAGGGAGTGGAAATCTGTGCTGTGAATTTCAGAGCATGATATGGATTAATTGCAAAAGAGTCCCCTCCGCTGAAAATTGTCTCTCAGGCTGGGCACCTGAATTACCTTGAGACATGCTACTCTTCCAAGCAAATACAATCAAGAAAAATGAAGTGAGAGGACACTTAAAAAATTCCTGTTTTCTTAATAATTTTTATTTAGGATTCAAGACAAAATAGTCTGCAATCCTCAGATCATATGTGCAGCAGGCAGTTCTGCTTTTGCTGAGCCCAAGTGATACGAATCAACAGGGAAAGAGAATATGCTTTCTGTTCAAGTACTTAAGACTCACAGTAATTCTTTAGCACTGCTTTCAAAGATAGCAGTACTATGAGTGAAGCCCTTGTTAAGAATGGGAAAAATTACGGCGGTCTAAAAAACAAGTCAGATCCTCACTCAGAGTTAATTGGCACTGCTAAATGGAAGTCACTAATACTCAGTTGATTAACAGCATCTGATTCATCATTTCATGTGGAAAAGAGGAAGACCAGCATTGGATGACTAGAAGAGTTTGTGCAGTACAGGATATCTCTTGAAATACGGGGAATCAGGTAGAAAATCTGGACATTTTCTCAGTGTCGTGCTGCCTGCTAATGTGCTGAAATATCTTCAAGCACCTAAACAACACTTGAGTGTTATTTGGAGAGGGAGCAAGTGAATTCATGGTGGTGTCCCAGAAATATTGCTTTTCAACCTTTCTTCCATTGGCATCCTAAGCCACTAAACAGACTCTCCTGTCTTCTCCCTATGTGGTAAGTTTTGATTTTCTAAACGTCAGCAACTTTTGCTTAGCAAAATCTTTAACGCTGCTAGGTTTTACCCTGTTACATGTGAGCATCTCTAGCAGTGTTGTCACCTGCAGTCAAGGTGGAGCTTTGTTACAGGTGCAGAAGATTGAGCAAAGGAACCATGAAACTATGCCTTGCTTCTGCTTTTGTCCTGAGGACAATTTCCCAAGTGTTCTTGAGGGAGCGGTTAGCCTTACTATGTGCTTAGAAAGAATTACAAGTGTGCAGTAGATTGAAGAACGACATGCAGGATCACAGTATTTGAATGTCCCATAAAACAAAGAATAAAACTCTTACAAAATTATGTGGGCATAAAAATAAACCTAACCTAAAGATTTTATTGTTAACTGTATCACATTACTCCATTGTTATGATGATAAAATTTTATAAACTTGAATTATGGGCTAAACTTGCAAAGTTGATAAGTGTGAGCTATGGGTTAAAGTTTGTTCTTCTCTAGCACGAAATATAACCATATATAAAATATATGAGAATATAGCAATGTATTATATAAGTATATGCATATAAAATTTTATGTATTACATGAAATTTAAATACAGAATAAAGTTGTTTAAAAAGTAATAGATGAATTTAGAAGTGGTATATTATGGCTGTGGTATACCTTTATCCATCTTTTTTCATTTTGCAAATTTATAGCAGCCAACATATCCAATTAAAACTAATCTCCTCTTGAAATTCATTCAGAGACAAGGTTCTGCAGTATTTTTAGGAGTTATTTAGACCGATTAATGGGCTGATGTGCACCATGTGTTTGTGTTATTCTTTGTGCTATTTTAAGCTTGAAAGCAATAATAAGAAAAATACTATGCCAGAGTGAAACATAAGATTAAGACTATCTTTAGAATTTATTGATGCGACAAAAAGCTCAAATTAAAAATGCTGGACATTTTTAAAAGGAAATTCTACAAGATATTCAAGTCCATTTTAGGAAAGTCCATTAAATTCTCCAGTAAGTTATTCTACGACACACACTGTGCCCAGTGCAGAAACATTGCCAATGCACTAAATGGTAATTTAGGATCTGACCAGGGAATTATAGGTTCTGATCCCTACCTAAAAGACTGCTTATGCGTACTATAAGGGGAAAAAAACATAGTAGCCTGCATGACAAAAGCTAGAATCCAGGTCTTACCATTTCTTATCTCCAGATGCTTGTACTCTCAGCCCAGTAAACCTCATTTTCTTTTTGCAAAGCAGAATTTCTGGAGTGTATGGTACATGTATTGTGAAACAGCCAGGTGTATCCTCCAGGTAGATAGAAAATACAGATTTGCATCCTCGTCAGGCTGACAAACCATGAAACGCACAGAAGTATGAAACCTATCCTGATGAATAAAAATGCATCCTGTGTGGATGAGTTAGTCAGTGATTTACTGAATACAATGGAAAGTATCCTCACTCTCCGCTGCAAAGCAGAGGAGCTCTGACCTCTCTTTCAAAATGTAAAACTTCGAAATCTAAATAGAAGAAGAGAGGGTGAATCCAAATTTCTTGTTGGCACCTGTTTTTCTGTAAAGCAGAGTTGGCTCTTGCATTCGTCCCACAGTCCATAATGAATCCTCTTATGAAATTCAATAAATACAATAGATGCAGCAGGTTTTTCCATCTAAAAATTAAGGTTACATAGCATTGTCATCACATAGTTTCACTTTAGCATCTGTTTCGTGTATCTAGTACAGCCTGAACCTCTATCTTCCTTTACAAAGGTAAGTATATTTTGGGTGGGATTCAGGTGCCAAATTGGTGCTTCAAAGATCCTGGCTATTCTAGGGTGCCATAAACAGCACTACACAGTTATTAGGGATGTAAATCCTTCTTTGCTTCTTTGCTTCTTATCATCAATGTTTTTAATGAGATGGTAATACCTCTTAAATTCACAGGATGTGATAAATTTGCTAGGAGTGAGTGTAATTTAAGGCTGTGCAGAAAAGCACAAAATTGGCACAAGAACACATTGTTTGTCTTCTCTTGCTGAGAGATGAGAAGGAGAATCTCAGAACCGGGAGGTAATATTTTTCTTGTCTTGTTCAGCGAAAGGAACACAAACAGGCTTTGCAAGCTAGTGAAAAAAAAACACATTCAGTTCATTAGTCAAGATTAAAACTGAAGGTGACATACAAAACACCCGAACTACTTCTCTGCCAAGAAGTTTTTATCAGGCTGTCTACTCTCGGTACAGCTTAATACCTTTAGCTCTGTGCTGCCTCCTTCTCCCAGTAACTCATTTTTACGGGGGTTCTCACTCTTTGGGTGTTAGGAGTTATGTAGGTTTTTTATAAGAAATGATACATTACAAAATTCAGGTAGGGTAAAGTCTTTGTTGCTGCAGTAAAACTCACACAAAAGAAAATATTTAACCACGGTTACCCTCAGATGTTTTTTGTCACAATACAGCATCACTTTCTCTGCAAAGGGATATCTGGAAGAGCCAGCCACACAGAACGTGATGGTTCACTCCACTCTGGCAGGAGGGACACAGCCCTGTAGTTGTGCTCTGGCTTGACTTTAAGTGCCTGCCTGGCATCAGTCCCAGCAGTGCTGCACCGGCTCAGCTCTCAGGACCTGCCCTTGTGTAATAGCCTTGTTAAACCTCTGGGGAACTAATCGAGCAAACACTTTCTTTACTTTTTAAGCTCTTATGAATGAAGGGACACAATGTTTTTCCTAGATTGTTTTTCTACAGTCCACACCTAGTCCATTAGGTTTGACATTCCCTGTTCCATACTTTGTTTTGGGACTGCACAAATGATCTCTGTGGAGTTGGTAAAAAGGGCAGAGCCATAGACCTTCTAGTTCTGTATTTGTAGGCCATTGCTAAGCTTGAACAGGGAGGAATCTTCCTTCATCACCCAACAGAATGGCAAAAACCTTTTATAAAACCCATGTCAAGCAACTTTTTGTTTCCTCTGTGCATCCAGCTGTACACATGTGTATGTGTAAGATACCTGTATGTCAATATTTTACGATTACCTCACTCTGTATGCTAACTGTATGTGTACAAAAATCCTTTAAACTTTTACAGAGATGTTTTTGTCTTTGTATTCTGAAGAACAAACAACCTGCAGTTCCTTGTGCATGAATCCTACCAATGAGACCCAATTAATCATCTAGCTGGGGGAAAAATAAACACCTATAAAATTTTTTCTGGCAATGCCACTAATTATGATTAAGATATAAACTGAGATGGCACAAAGTAGTACTCCAGCACACAGGTACAACTGCGGAGTATAATGCTTCAGAGCTCTCTGAAGGTTGCTGTGCCTACTTCATTGTGATGTACCGAGACGAAAAGTAACCTGTCCCTCACCTCCATCTGCTGGCAAGCAGGATGAGGAGCGGAAGTGCTCTGAAAAATGTAATTAATCTTGCAACAATATGTGCTACATTCCTGTTCTGTCGGTGCTTAAACTCTAGTTACTGTCCCTACATACTCTTCTGGTGAATGCACACTTAACCTGGAATTTCTATGTCTTTTATTAATTGAAGGAGAGCACCATTTTAAGTGAAAAAGATGTCATTTCCACATTTGCAGTGGGGACAAATATGTCCTCAGCCCACACACTCATGATAAAGCACACCCTTCAAAGCACACCTGGCAAGATCAGCTCTCTCCATTACAAAGATAGGAGGACATGGAAAACTTGTATTTTACTTTATAGTTAGTAGTTTGAGATTTTTTTTTATTATTGTCCCCCTTGTATTGTATAAAGATTCATGTACTAATTTCAATCCAGTTTTAGTTAACACCCACTAGTATCTGGCTGTATGTATTTATGCTGATTACTGTAAGTGTCTTAAAGCATTCAAAACATTGCGTGACCAAAGCAATAACGCATACAGGAATTCTGAATATTGCAAATCAAGATGCTTGCTTTGTCCATTCATAATGAATGGTCACAGATTTTTTTTTTTTAAGGAGTACAGTTTTTATTTTGTACATAGCAAGAAAACTCTGAAGTCTCCAGGACATGGCTGCTTGGAATTAAGTAGCGTGGTTTGCCTGTGCTGGGGTGGGACCTGGACCCACAGCGTTGCTTTATTCTTGTGCTCCAGCAAGGAGAGTGATTATATTTAAGACCTGCAAATGGGAGAAGATGGGGATAGAAGAGGTCATGGAAGGGAAGAGAAGGGGTCTGTGGTGTATTGTTGTGGTAGAAGAGTAACATCGAAGCATGACAGATAATTTGGAAATCTTGTTTTAAGTTGCTAAGATAGCTAGATGTCTAACTTTCCTCCCGTACAAGGTATTTTACAGCTTCGTCACAGCGTGACTTCCTAGTGACATCTTGTTAGCAGTGATATTAGCTACAGCAATGATTTCTTCAATTTGCCTCTTGGGTGAACTGGGTCTTGGTCTCTCACCTCAACTCTGGTTCCTCTGAAGCAGTCGGGGCACTCCAAATTGCAAAGGATGTGTCAACAGACACTGACTTACAGAGCTCCCATAGCAGACCAAATGTTGATCCAACCACACTCTTGGTCTGCCACTGAGAACTGGTGTTACTAGATGCAGAAATGCTTGTCTATACATGAACCCCAAACGTATATCTATTTGGAGCTGGGCAAAAATTGATTCTGACTTCACTTAATATTGAAAATGCAAAATGAAAGAGTAGAGATTACTTCAACAGTGATATCCATGCATTTTCAACTACTTAGTTGTTTCTGAAGAGAAATGTAACAAATACAATGAATCGTAGTTCAGACATCGGCAAAGATCTTGCACTGACAAACAACAAATATAATTCCAAATAAGAAAGATGAGTTGCTGGTTTGTACATAGAATTGAGTCTGAATCAATTAATATAGACCAAATGTAACATTTATTTTGAGGCAAGATACAGTAGAAATACTAAACACAGTATTTGCCTATATTGCCATAAGACAAAATTTATGATTCTGTTGCTGCTTATGGCTATTGAGTGACAATAGATACGGAAAGTCAGATTTATCTCCTGTAACTCTATTTGCCTGAAGTTAGATGACTGATTTAAGTTAGTCATTTGCACTACTTGTATTGTCAGATTGTCAGAGAAAGAGTAATATATGGTGTCTGAATGTGCCTCTTGTGATCTGACACATACATGTCCCTGAGTATGTATGTGAGACACAAGTCTCACACAAATAATGTCTCCGACTGTACAAGGAGCAGGTGAAGATAACCTACTTAACCTCAAGACTAGTCTAAACTTAAGATGAATCCCACTCTGAAACACTGCCATGATAAACTGTGTATGAAATAGTGTCTTAATCTTCATATCTGTTCCAGAGTGTTATAAAAGCATGTGGAGATGGCAGAAAATTTACTGATGTAATGGCATCATTCAAGTGGCAAAAAATGTACTCTTGTAAGTTTTCCAGGAGCATCTTACTATAGAATAGGTCGAATATGACTAGGAAGAAACAGCTAAGCTGCAGAGCCCGTGAAGATCTTTGCTTATTTTGCTATAAGTTTGCTGAGGAGAACAAAACTAGCTTTAATGAAAACCAATGATATTTGAACTGAAAGCTTTAAAAGGAGCTCACATTTCTGCACCCTATTTAAACTTTACTAGCCTGCTTTCATGTGCCTCTGGCATTATAATTATACATCAAGAACTTTTAGACTCTGGAAACACCAGCAGAACTGTGCAGGTGTGTCTGGCAGTCTAAAAGTCTTTGCCAGTTTGAATTTGAATGAAACAATCCTTTGCCCAAGAAACTTCATAACTAATGTTAGAAAGTTTAATTAAAACACATGCAAACTGCAAACTAATATCACAAAGGCATGGCACTCAGTCATGGCTTCCTCTCTTTTGAAAAAAAAAGAACAGCTAGAATTGTTCATAGGTTTAATGTCCCATCATTGCATAAGCATGTGTGTCCCTTCAACCCTTTAACTTGAGTTTAGTGAAGACTTAATCAGTAGCTGGAAGACCATACTGTATTGCAAAGTATGAATGCCACCCATGAGGAGTTAGATCTTTATGGAACAGGAATATTTTTCCTCTCTTCTTATCTGTGAAGAATGGAACACACCATTTCCTTCATTTTGGCATCACCTAAGGCAAATATTGGATTATGCGAGTTGATTATTTGATTGTACAAAACGTGACAGATCAATGTAGTACTGTTGTATCTTCAATGAGGAGAGATTCCTTCTGACTGCTCAACTGGGGGATGATTAATGCAAGGTATAAAAGCTGGGGCTGATTCTTTGGGGCTATGAAAATGAATTAATAATAAGTCATTGAAAGTTCCTTCTGATGTTCAATATCCCTGAAATATCTCCAAAAATACAAAAGGTATGGAGTCCAAATCTTCAGGTTATTTTTTTCACATACAGTTGTAGTTACAGCTTTGTTACACAGATATCACATACAGCAGAGAACAAAGGCACAGTTTATTGAAGGAAGACTTATCACTAGACCTTCCTACACACATGTGCAAGTGCCACCATTTAGAAAGTTACTGTGCAGTAGCTGACCTTTGGTAGCTGTTCACGGATATGACCTTAGCTATCCACAGAATCACAGAATAACAGAATAGTAGGGGTTGGAAGGGACCTCTGTGGGTCATCTAGTCCAACCCACCTGCCAAAGCAGGGTCACCTACAGCAGGCTGCACAGGACCTTGTCCAGGCGGGTCTT
>Ga0065711_1007635_pt1 | contig 37274 bp, 19 predicted proteins | sample Hoacrofraction12_FD_59098 | JGI IMG/M metagenome (GOLD analysis project Ga0065711, IMG submission 59098) | Hoatzin crop microbial communities from Cojedes, Venezuela - Epithelial fraction 12 v2 (version 2) | ecosystem: Host-associated > Birds > Digestive system > Esophagus > Crop | place...
TGGCACCCCTGTTCAGGCGAAACGAGATTCGGTGAGAGAGAGCAAAGATTGTGATGCATTTTCTTCAACATTTCACAGTTGTTGTTTTTTTTTTTTTTCTTAGACTGGTTCTTGGGATTGCCTGCATTGGTAAATATATCTATATCTGCATATGCATACTCAGCCTTGAACAGGTAACAGGGTGGAACAAATCAACTGCTTGATAAATTAAAACCACTGAATATGTGGTCTTGCTGTGGTACCCTTAGTGCCCATTTGGGGTATTTTGGTATACATTTGGGTATAACTTTGGGCATTTCGTTCTTCTGAAAGCCAGACCTTTACCTGAGAAAGCAATATTAACGATGTAAGTCAAAAAAAAGGAGCAAACACCAGTTTGCGTTTGAAATGCAGAACTTCCAGCGAAGCCAACAAAAGTCTCATAACCCCAGTGAAACCACGGAGCATCCTGCCGGTTCAGCTGGCGTCCAGATATTTATGGGAGATGTAAGAAAAATCAGCCCACATTATCTGCCTCACCTTTCTCATGTTCCCCCTTTCTTCCTGGCTGCTCCTCTTTGATGACAATTTGCTGTAAAATTGCCGCTCAGCCAGACCTTTATTCCCTCGTGTGCCTTCCCCGAGCCCTTCTCTCTCCATTTGGTAGAGCCGACCAGCCAGAGCCTAAATCACCCTGCCTACAGTAGGCAGGGGTGCGTTGCTTCTCCCTGGCTTCCAGCTGGCTGCCCATCTCAACTCCAGCTTTCCTCATTCCTGCGGCGACAGTGCATTCTCACGCTGTCTGAGAGCAGAGGGCTGGGCTACTGATAGAGGCCGCTGATGAATGGTGTAAGAGCTTTTCCATAACTCTCCATTACTAATCAATGAGCGTGTTTGACATCTCGGCAGCACAGCGTTGGAGAATAGCTGTCAATAGTGCTTTCTCGTGCCGAAAGAAAATGGAAAACTGTAATACTGGCATTACATCATTGATGGTAGCTGGTTATTGATGTCATCGCTCCTGTCACTCACCTGATATATACAGCCCACAGTGACTTACCTCCAATCTACAGAGGTATGGATTTGAAAATAAACATCAATAACTTTAAAATCACTGCACAATTGAGACGATGCTAACTCAAAGTGGTGATGAATCTTGGATATTCTCTTGCATATTTCTATATTTCACTCTCGTAAAGGGTATACATGGTCAGTTGCCTGTGCTGTTTGGGATATCTTAGATATTCAGATTATGTGAGGGTGTGAATAACTGGTGCCTTGTTCTCGAATTGTCTTATGGATGAATCTGTATATCATGTGTGCATAATAATGCCTGTAATAGTATGTTTGCTATTTACTGCAATGAAGTTCTGATACCTTATTGCATCAGTCTTAAGTATCATGCAGAACAGCCTTTAGGAGATACTTTTGCCTTGTAATCCTTTATTCTACTCGTGCGCATCACTCAATCTTAAAGCCGAGAAACGGGTATGCAGATGATATCCCTTTTCTTCTCTTAGAGGCTGGCTCCTGGAGGTCTGGCTTCCAGCGAGCAGCGAGCGCGAGCGTCAGCACCTGTGTCCCGACGCCAGGCAGCTGGCACGCTCTCTGCGTGGCACGGAGTGCCATCTGTGCCAGGCATCACGTTCCGGTTACGTGACTCGGGGGAAGTCAGGAGGAAGAAAGTAAGTTTGTACCACGACAGAGGTGCGGTTGTTTTTTGTGCGCTGAGATCTGCCGTAAGTTGGGTATTTTCCTCTCTTTCCTCACTCTTTTGCTGAGGCAGTCACACAAGGCTGAAGAATTCATTGCAGTGATTCTGGGTGAATTTAAGCACAGGGTGCGTGGGGGGCATTAAGCACAGGGGGGATTTTGTTTCTGTAGAGCCTATGTGGAATTGTTTGGGGGACTGAAAGCATCAGGTGTTTTTCTAGTACATAAAGAGATTATTTTTCTATTGAAATTATATTCCACCTATGAAAGAGACCATTCACAAATAAAATGTTCCCTTACATTGCATGGAAGAAAGAGCTCAGCAACACCCTGTAAAAGGAAGAGGGCACCCCCATCTCCACTGACCACTGCAAGCTACCAGTCTGCCAGGTCAAATCCAACAGCACGGTTTTCTAGTCCAAGATGGAGTCCCGGGAGCTCCTTTTTTATTTGCTGCCTAACTTTTCCATGGCCCAAAGTGGTGGCAGAAGACGACATCTGCACTTACAGGTGTGTTACATGATGGGCCATTGTCACCTCTTATTGGATGCTGTTACTTCTGCAAGGATGAAGCTTACTGATGGTGAGGAGACATCATCAAGTCTTCACTCCCTTTTGTGGGTATGTGCCGTGCCCCAGGATGGCCCTCTTTCTTAGGGGCAGAAGCCCTCTGGCACAGTCCAAAGATAGGAGAATATTAACTTTTTTCTCCACTCTTGTCTGTGCCTTTCCTTAAGATACACTGGGTCATGGCCGTGTGCCACTGGGAGGACGTTGTGGAGCCGTTCCCAGGCCAGTGTGGCAAATGCTATGGCTGTCAGTCCCCTCGGGGACAGAGGGAAATGAGCTCGGAACAAATGCTTCTTCGTAGGTGCAATGCACATAAGTGCATTTTTGGATTATAGTCCAGGTCTGCATCCTTTGTGAGCCAGTGAATGTGCCAGGATGACTCGCTTTTTCTCAGTCCAGCACTTCTCCGTTGAGCAGAGACAGAGTTGGGAGCACTGCACATCAAAGAGAGGGGAATTAATGAATGAGAAAACCTTGACATTTACACAATTTAGGCATGTTACTTTTATTTAAGGTTTTTCGTGGAAAGGGTGCAGAACCCTTGGTGAATAGACCTGTTAATGCCTCTTGCTTTTTGTGTTTATATGTGCCAGTTCTAATAATTGTCACGTCAACCTAAGTGAGAAACATCCAGACACATTTATGGAAGAAGCCGTAGGGCTTTACTTCAAGTGACTTCTGTTACTCCTGGGTGGGGAAGAGGGAAGGGCAATAAACAACAGAAATTTGTTGGTTTCTCAGCACCAAGATTTATCACGTGTAAAAATGTAAGACTTTGGAAGCCATTAATTATACAGAAAGTCAATAGCCAATCCTAATAGAACTTAAAGTGACAAAAGTGGTGACATTCAAGAAATAAGCTCCCCCATACTGTGAGTCCATGATCATCAGGGAAAGGAAAAGGGCTTGAAACATGCTCTGGACGTACAGTAATTGCCGTTTCCATTTTCTGATTTCGTTAGAGAAAACTGATTTCCATGTAGGTATATCAGGAAACGGAGAAATTCTGGATCACAAAGGTCAGGTCTGTGTCTGGGATAACCTGCCCTGCCAGTTAGCAGCAAGCAGAGGAATTTGGGGTAAAAAGTGTGAGAATCTGCTCTTTTGGATATCAGCTAAGTTTTTAAAATATATGAAAGTACATAATTTATCTGCATTTTTATTTTCTCCCGAAATAAATCGAGCAGAATCACGGTGGATAGCTAGAAAAATAATAATATTAGTAGCAATACTAGTAATAGCGATAATTCCACTACCCTGCTTCTGATTTCCAGAGCCTGATCATATCTGACAATAATTAGTGCATATGAGTTTAGACTTGAATGTTCTGTTAGTAAAATTTGTAAGAAATATATGTATCTGTGAAAATGCAAGCTTTAAAAGAAGTTCTAGTGCCCAGTTTAGACATTTTTTCTAATGTGACTGTCTTATACAAGTCGAGAAGGTCTGCCACAAAATCGTCATTAATTTACACTCCTACATCACAGTTTATCGCATTGACTTTGTACCGTATTTTTTCATGGAAGATCAAGAACCAATTCTTGGTCATTATTCTTCACGGAAACCATTTGAAATGAGCCGGAGCAGTGAGAAAACCAAGGCCCACACATGAATAAGGGTTGCCAAGTTCCAGCCATTTTTTCAGCTGCTTAATTGAGGAAATATTTTCTGTTCTTTGTTTGAAGGGGTGGGTTTTTTTGTGTGCTTGTTTCCTCAGGAGCGGGGTGTCGGTTCTGGCCCTTGTTCCCGTTTGCAGGAGCAGGCGTTGGGGCTGTTAGCAAGTGACATGCCCAGAAATATAAAAGAGCGCTACATCTTTGGAGCTGTTTCGTGGTATTCCCCAGCATACTTGTTTGTTGTAATTTGAAAGAAGCTATTGAACTGAAAGGAGGGACAAACAATCTACAGGCGGACAAAGCCTGTGAGAGCTAGGAGCGTCCAAATTTCCATGAAACACTCTTGTTTCCATTCATATTTAAATGGGCTCCTAAGCAGCTGGACAACCTTTCTGTGGCCGGCCACAGCTGATAGTTTTAGCCAACGAGAAATCACATGCAATTTGCTGAAAGCAGATGAAAGGTGTGTGTTTTAGTCTTTTTAACATGAGAGAATAAACACTAAACTAACACTGTATGTCAAGATGTTGGGCAGAGTTTAAGTGCAATAGAGCAGATTCTCAGTACTGTGAACCGGCATCATTTTCTTTGAAGTCATTTGGATTATGTTGATTTACAACAGCCAAAGATCAAGCCAAATATGGTTGTTTCTGTAACTAATTTTAATGCCCTTCTGTTTAATGGTTCTTTGAGGGAAATTACTATTTCTTACAAATGTGCCTAGGCAACAGTGACTCTACCACCTAATCATTTAACTTCTGAAGGGCCAAATTCTACAGCCCTTAGTAAAATAAAGTGCACGTGGCAGAGATCTGGAGAAAGAGAAAGCCTGTGTCAAAACTGCCTTTTGCATATCCTATCCTGATCTTAGGCTACCTTAGTCTTCAGCAGATCCTTGCTGTAAGGGAAAGTATCCCAAATTCTCTCACTTGCATTTCACATCTCTCTAACTGAGCCACCTTGGACAACTCAGGTGCTTTTGCAGTCCCCTCTCCCCACTACCTGCTCTACTCGAGGTGCCAGAGGTGAGGTACAGGCTCTGCACCTCCTAAATAACTCTTTATCCTAGGGTTTGCTCTTCCAGGGGCTGTGCTGACAGCTTTGAGGACGTTTTGTCTGGAACCACCTGGTGCAGATCATCCCTTATGCAGAAAGAAACAGATTTCTCAGGCTCCAAAAGAATTTTTTCCATCATACAAGTTGGCATTGACTATAATTTATCAAGTGGTGTTTCTGCAGGTAGACTGTGAGATATTATTATTGTTTGCTTTCAATATGGCTTAATGTGCTAAGTCCTTTACAGACATAACTTATTCTTTCTCCCTGAATCTCTGCACAGTAGCCACATTTGTAAAGAAAAATATCAGGAATTACTAAAAACTTTCAGAAATAACTTCTTACAGGAGCTGGGTCAGACTAAAGATGTGGGTTCGTTACACGATGTTCTTTACTCTCCTTCATTGCCTTTTTGTTTTAATCACGTGTGTGCTATTGGCTATAGAAAGCAAGCAGGGCTTCGTTGATTTTCCTTCCCCCTAACTAGAGCTTTCGTAAACTTTCCCTTCCCCACTTGGGTTTCTTTTTGTGCCACATCAGCAGCAGTGTGTGCATTTATTGGACAGGAGCTTGGGACTGCCCTCTGCTTCTTGCTCAGGTTGGAGGATGGCAGTGGTGTCAGCGATGGTGGGAGGAGCATCTGGGTTCTGACAGTTCCCACAGCACTAGAAATTTTAGAAGAAGAACCAAGAACTGGAAACACTTCACTAGCAGTAGTCTTACAACCCAATATGAGGGCCACAACCAAAGCAGAAGTCCCGTGGCTTTCCTCTGACACTGTGGAAGGAGGGATGAGGTGTCCGTGTTTCCAGCTCTGTCCCCGTGCTCCCAGCAGCCAACATCTATTCAGGTCTCTGGGATAAAGACAAGGAAATTGTATGAGGCTGGGCCTTACAAATGACTGAGAAACGTGTTTTCTCCTTACCTGGGATAAATCAGATGTATACACCAGCCCATTTCATTGTCCAGGATGTTTAAGTACTTATACACAACTACTGTATTCAGTGTTTTCCCTGAAAAAGCAGTGTTGTAAACTCCTAATTACCAGCCCACAGATTATTTCTGTGTCTGATTATCAGACATTCACTTTAAATCTTTTCCTTTTCTATTGACAAACTTTATTTTCTCTGCTCCCCTTCTACTAATTATGATAGTAATAGACTTCAAAGTTCTACAAGCAAGGACTGAGAAAATAAATTATCCTCTGTTAATTTTGAGGTTTAGCTGTCACATCTATAAATCTGTGATGAGCAGAACAGTGTAAAGTAAATATTCTTCAATTTATTGCTTGAAGATAAAATTAGAAAAATGAGCCATTACCTCCCACTTACATAAAAATATGTTTATGTAACTGAGTCAATGCAATGCTGATGCTCCTTGGCTGGTGATAAAGCTCATCAGGAGATATCCAGTGCTTGTTGGAGCACTACCCCAAATTCCTTCCTTCAGGAATTAGAGCTCTGAGAGGAATCTGATTAGCTGTTTCATCCAATAAGGGGTATTTCTCCAGTAGGAGCACACAAAGGCTAGCAGCTACTCCTGGATGTAGTGGCTGCAAGCAGTGGGCAGAATGGAGCTATGGGGAAAAACAGGAAAAGCTCAGCTTGTGCCCCGGAGAGCAGGATTCGACTCCTCCAGCAGCAGTGGTTAAATGGACCCTGAAGTCTACAACCACTTTGTGTTGCAAATATTTTATCTACATTTATTTTGGAGAGTGAAGTAGGACTGAAGTGGCAAGTAGTCTCTCTGCTAACTTCTGATGACATTAAAATTCAGTGTCTGAAGTTCACTTTTATTAAGAAGTGCTCTTCTGGTCAGGAAAATATCTGTAGAGAAAAATAAAGTAATAAAATAACCCTGACTGGAAGAGGAAAAAAAAAAAGATACAAAAGCCCTTGCAAGATGACTAACAACCTTGCAACATTAATGATGCAAAATTTATCCTCCTTCAGTATTTTTTTCTCTCAGAATACATGATTTCCCAAGATAAAAATCAGTAAAAGCTACCTTTGGCTTCCACAGCTTTCCAGAGTCTTCCACGGAGCAAAGTGGTTATGGGGAATGCATAATGAATTTATCCTTTAATTTGGTTTTCCACAAGTAAAACCCTGAGTGAGTGTTCTAGACTTCTGAAAATTGGACCGAACTGCCGAATGGAAAATAAAACATTTCATACACTTTTGTCTTTAATAAATAAAGGTCTTTACTTAAAAGAGGAAGTGATCTGGATTTGGTGCAAATAATTAAATAAAATAGTGAAATTACTAAACAAAGCATTATTTTTTTTAAAAAAAGGCAAATGGAAAACAAATGTCTGAGAAAGGCAGTGAGTTTGCTTAGTATTTTATATTCAAATACCTCTTAGGTTTATATTGAAGAAACAGTGTGTTTACTGTCTTTCCATTATAAGTGGTTTCGGGATGGAAATAATGTCAATGAAATCAGCACCATTCACTGTACAGAGCTACAATAAATACTGCATTGAATTCCAGGAGTTCTTCGTAAAAGACATGTTTGTTTAATTTTGAACATCCCCAAAAAGTCACTACTAGACTGGGGTTTGTTCAAATCTGTGCTGGGAACAGCCATCAATACTACAGGAGCTTGTCAGTGATTAACATGAGACCACCCAACTGCATCACTTCACGTATAAAATAAATTACTGTGGTTTCCCCGGTATCCCTGATGCTGAGACAATGTCTACCAGCTGAAGCTCTGGCCTGTGGAAAAAACTCTCTGCTAAGCGTCTGACTTCAGTGAGCCTGTAAAACAGCTAGTCAGTGCTGGCATCTGAATTTTTACTCTGGAAGGAATACAGAGAAGATGTAATACAGCATCAAGCGCATTTTTCTGTGTTTTTGTTTTGCCCTGTCGCTAAACCGAATGCCAGGTGACATTGTCCAAACCGGTGGCCATAACTTCACGGAACTGCCCTTTTTCCATAATGGATGTTTGGCTCAAATCTTGCAAAGCAACCTTTTGAAGATGCACTAGTGAAGTACTCACTTAAAAGTGGGAACACTCCGTACCAAATCCAACAGGGATAGCTAATTTGATAGACAAGTTCACCTAAATGATACCAGCACGTTGTTTATCTTCCTAGCCATCAGGTTAAGAGCCATTGTGCATAACTTTCTTAACCTTAACCTCATCTGTTCATCTCTTGGGACTTCAGACTAGCACAAGGGATAAAGGAAAATCAATGCAGAGTTTGGTTCTGGTAAATGTTTATGTCTGTATGCAAAGGAAGAAGGGGGGAGAGCTTGAAACTCTCCCTGCTCAATGAAAGCTTTTAATTAAATTAGGTCTTAGAAATGTGGAGTGTGATCTTTGCTCTGTTTTGATTTCGCTGAAGATTATGACTCGACTTGCCAAAACCAACTGCGAAGTCTTACATTTGTAAACTTCGCACACAACGCCCGTGAATTCGATACATCCCAAAGAAAGAGCCCGGGTGCTGCTGTTTACATTCCTAAAGTCTTTACAAACAAGGAGAACAATATCTGCTCTTTACAGATTACTGTGGTCAGGTTCCTGTGTACAGCGCGAGTGACCTTTCCAAGTTGAGCAATCTATATATACTCAACCCTGAGCGTAGTAAAAAGCTCAGGTGTATCAGCTTACCCTGACTTCATATGAGATACACGAAGAATGATTTTTACAGTATCCAGCTGGCGAGTATCAAATGATTGAATTTTCCACTATAAAAGAGGACCTTTCTCTTATGTAAATATATAGATTCTTCGTACTGCTGGGAAACTGTATGTCGTATGCAATCCAGCTTAAGCTTCTGCCATCTCCTCTCTGACTCCGCTTTATCCGCGGTTAGCTTGCTCTCTGTATGACTTTCCTTACCAAAGGCATCTTCATATCAGTGAAGGGAGAGCTGGCAGGTGTAGCACCTCCTGCTCCGTGCTCCCCCCTGCCCAAGTGATAATGTGAGACAAAGTAAAGCGCAATCAGCCAGTCCTTTTGTGCTCCGCAGGACTTGGAGATGTGGCACCCGTTGCACATGCCCACAGAGACAGTAGGTGCTTTTATTCAGCTCCGAAACGTTGCAAAGGTGTGCAAAGAGCCACAGGTACAGACCAGCCTCTCTCCCTTGCTGCTCCTGTCCCCGGTGCCTGACTGGTGGCCCAAGGGCTTGCAGCCCCTACCAGGGAAGGTATTGTACCTTCCTGAAGAAAAAGCCTCGAGCTCATTTTATGTGAGATGCTTTAAACACATAAAGGCAGCACGTACCAGATGACATGATTTCAGGTGAGTATCTGATTTGTTTGAGCTTGTGTGAGATACAAGTGGATGAAAGCAGCTGGCTAAAAAAATTCTTCTAGCTCAGTGCTAAACCCTTGAACAGAGAAGTATGGAACCAATAAATCAAATATTCTACTGGTGTTTTCTAGCTGGTGCTGGTAGGGAGAAGCAGCTACGAGAAGATGGGATGGGTGGCCTTACGACCAGTGACCAAAGAGGCAAGCACAGTGATCTGAACTCATCAGTGCAACTGTTAAGGTCCTCCAAAAGGAAATCCGCTGCCTTCCCCTCGCCTGTAGCTGTGGGGTTAATGGGAAGAAGTCTTGCCCTGATGAGACATCAGGTCTGACCTGCTTCAGAGCAAGCTCCGAGGAAGAAAGAGGAGGCTTGAAAAAAGGAGATGTATATGGGCTGCACACAATGAGGTTTCCTTCCTTTGTACGAGATGATGCATTGCACTGGGTGTTGTATTGTAGTTAAAATCAGTCTAACCAGCCCCAAAGAGGATGGAGGGGAAGGCTGGGCAGATACGTGGGGTCTGGTGGGGTTTCTCGAGGGCAAGGAGAAGCACAGGGCAGAGCTGTTAGTTGTTCGTGGTCCCTGGAGTCCTGTGGTCACGTGCCAGAAAGCTTCTGCTTTTAACATTTGGAAACAGTAACTTCATTCTCTTGTTTTTAGGATAACACAGGTCCTTCCCAAATGCAGTCTGCTTCCACCGTAACAGCTTTTGTACTCCAAAGACTCGGTGGGAGGTCCTTCGTGCAAATGAGAATCAAATCTTCATTTTCTCAGACCAGAGTGTAATTGGCTTTTTTCTCTGTTCTTACAAGACACATGAAAAAGAGCATTTTTGCTACATAAGCTTAATTTTTGTGTACCAATGGGTCGTCTGGAAATAGGAGTTTGAGCTATGGCAAGGTTGGGAAAGTTCACGGGTGCATCCCAACTTTTCAGCTAGGCTCAGACTTCATTTTCTGACAAGAGAAATGTGGAAACAAATATAGAAAATGTATAATCCAGATTCTACTATAGTATTCATATATGCAGCTATTACAGAAAAAAAAAAATAATTAGTGTCTCAGGCTGTCAGTGAGTGCTGTTCTGCTTCTTAAAACCTCAGTGTTACTGGTTAGGGGGAGCGAGATAATGATAGAAACATCCTGTGAGATTGTAACCCAAGTGTTTTGGTGGTTGAACTTGAGGAAAGGGCACATATTATCAGCTGCATTCCATTCTCAATTCACTACAGGAGACTGTGAGAGAAACGGTCTAAAAACAGGCAATCAATAATTTGTATAGTGAACACAGTGTGCTGTTAAGTGGTCTAATCTTTAGATCTTTTCAAACATAAGGTGATACAGAAGAGGAATGGCTACCAAAGAGAAAGGAACCTGAGGTGTAATTCATAAGAACAAAGACTGAAAGGGAAGTTGTGCTACATTATTTTTGCATTAGAAAACCTGATGGGTCACAGAGCCTGGCTGGTCATTCTCGAAGAGTTTGCTACAATAAAACCTTGTGGAGGAACGTAATTGATTCAGCCACAAAACCACTCATGTCTTCTGTAGAATATTTGCTCCTGTGCATCCTCCTACAGAGTAAAGTTTTGTTTTGTGTACCAGAAATAGAGGTTTCCAGTTACTGAAGGTGCTGCTGATTGCCTTTCCTAGCTTGCTTAATTCCTTGAATTGCTGGAAAGAACTATTTGGGGATATTCTGCTAACAAGTGACCTCTGTCACCCAAGAAGAGACAGAATACATGTTACAGTATTAAAGACCTGAACAATCCTCTCTAGAAGCTCTCTTTAGAGGTCCTGGTATTTGAAAGAGAAACACAATCCAGTAATTCCTGGGTCAGTGTTTTCACAGCAGTACAAAGAAATAAAGTTCCTTTGGTGTTACAGAGAAAATAAGGTGAGAGACACTGCTTCAGTTTTGAAGATTGAATTCGGCTTTACCATTCTGACTGAATTAATCTACGAAGTAATTTTACAGAATCATAACCTCATCAAGATCCATCACGCCAGAAAGGGCTGTTGTAATCGTTTAAGGTGATCCATGTAACGTGAACCATAAGATTTCCCAGAACTGTTGAATTTGTTTGAAATGAATTTGAATTTAACTAAGTTAATCTTTTTGGGGGAAGACTTAATCTCGGTTTCGAACCAATGGGTTCACTCATGTGAGGGAATAGTCCAGGGAAGAATTTTTCTTGAGTAAAGGACTAAGTAACTTGAATAACCATGATATTGCCTTTGTCTCCTTGTACTGTCTAAGCGGTGATTAGGTCTGAACTTGACTTTCAAGGTCATACATTTCCAGGGGTGACTCACTGAGTGAGAAAAGAGTTTGCAGTACTGTGGGTCTGAGTAGATTAGCAGACTGTCTATAAACTGAAGGAAGAAAATAAGAAGGGAAAGAGCCAGAAGCCAAGGAGTGAGTAAAACTTGGAATCGGAATAACAATTCCAGTTCCAGATGAAACATTTCATTACGTATGATGGGTTTAAAAGTGGTTTGCCTGATGACTTCTTATTTAATAAGGCATTGTGTGAAGCATGGCATTGTTCCTTACAGGAAATAAAGAGCAAGAAATCTACTTATTTCCTGCATATTTGTATTGAAAGTGGTATGAAGTTGTAACGTGAAAGTAATAGCTCCGAAGCACAGAAACCTTGTCATATTTCCTTTTGGAGCTGCACAGCATTATCTAAAAATGAGAATGCTTGGACTGGAAGGATGTTGCTGACTCCCAGAAGTTAAGTCCGCTTTTTTATTTTAATGCAAGTTTTCATGAAATATCTTTAATGTACTGACATAATTCAGACCTTTGCTCATAGGGAGGTATTAAGATCCCTCTGGGGAGAGCTTGGGCCAAAACCTGAAGTGCGGAGTATCTGCTACCACTCCAAGTTCACACTTCTCTATTTCTTTCCTTTTTATTTTTCATGACGGCTGTGAAGAAAATGAAGTCCAAGATGTATGTTCTGCACATTTTCTATTTGAGACCGAGGAAGCAGGACTCAAGTGAAATTACAACAAGGCAAGAGGATGCTCTGCTTTCTGTTCTTCAGAGGTTTTATGTTTGATCATTTTCACTGTCTTACTGAGTTGCTAACTGACCAGAACCAAATGCAGAAAGCAACGTCCTGAAAGACCCATGGACTAGTTGAGGCTGCCTTGGAAATTGCTGAGCAGACAGACATGTTGAGTCGGTCCTAAGCTTTGGACTATTGGGTTGAAGGTGGCCAATGCAACGAGCTGAGCAGTATCTGGGGATGTCTCACATCCTGAATTGTGACTTCTGCTGCTAGGTGTCTGTACACTGATATGTACAGGCAGCAATTTATTGCCAGGTTTAAGGAGTATGTCCCCTCGCGTGATATTTTTGTTGAAATTCTTGATTTGAATTTGGTTTAAAACTTGAGTAGCCTTTGAGCCTCTCCCTTTCACATATGGTCTTGATCTCTGCCTGCTCCTGAGATGCTCTTTCAGGCTGTATATCAGGGAAGGAGAATTGTGCGGGTGGAGGCAAGGAAGTGATGGGCATTTCCCCTTTTTTATCCCTTATTTTCTTATTACTGAAGTCCAGTTCACTTTACGTTACCATTTTTGTTTTCCTTTCTCAGCCACTGACAAGGTTTTTCTGCAATTTCTCTCTATTTTTAGTTGGTCAAAAGTTTGACCTCCTGGACAAGAGCGCTGAGCTTTACTGGTGATTACTGTACAGCACTGTGCATTTGGAAAAGCAAAGTACGCTGAAGAGCGAGCACGCTCACAGCTGCCCGGGGCTGACAACTGAAAGGCACAAGTAGGGACAAAGCAGAGCAGACGGAGTGATGTGGGAACATTAACACTTGTGAGATACCCTCTGCCTCCCTCCCTTCTTTTTAAAGAAGGGAAAGAAGTTGGGCCTTTGTCCAAAAAAGCACTTAAGTATGTGCTTGACCTCAAAACACGTGAAAAGGCTCTTGACTATCTTCGTTCATTCCTAAGGTTTTCTGTTACCTGGATGTTCCTTTAATGGAATAAATGTTCATCTCTTTGATCCCACACTTAAGGAAGATGATTCCTATTTTTCACTCCCTGAAAATATGAAAATCTGTTTGTTATATCACAGCTGTGCAAACAAGCTTCCAGGAAACCTAACATGGAGCGTCTAGTACTCGGTAGGTTGCACCATCCGTTGGTTAACAGGGGAAACTCATCACATGGAAAAAGTAGAGAGATTGTTTCGATCTGCTCTTGCACGGGATCGAGACAGCAAAAGGATAAAATTGTGTTAAAGCTTGGCAGCAATTTCCGAGAACAAAAATGAAAATAGTTGAAGAGAACAGTGCAGGCAATAACTCACTTGGGGGGTCGGCAGAGGACCAGAAGAAGTGGCCAGACTGACATTGCTTGGTTTTATTAACTCATCCATAATTAGCCCATAGCTTAGATACAATTTAGCTTGTGCCATATGGGCTAATATAGTGCTGAAAGTTACCCCCCATGCAGGTGACAGTCTGTCACACTGAAGGAAGATTAGCATAAAACAAACAACAATGCACTCTTACTGATAGTAGCACCATTTGCAACGCCATAGTTAAGGATGTATAAGCACTTCCATTATAACCCAGTCTTCAAGATTTTGTTAAGTAGACATAAAAGGCATATGGACGTACTCACTCCTTATAGCCCAGCGAATCCTTCCTTCAGTTTTCAGGCAAACTCTTTGTGTATTTCTTTTTCTTTTAAGTTATTTGACTTTTTTTTTTTTTTTTTTAATGGTAACAGTGCCTAATGTAGCTATTTACTTGCACCTCCGCGGGTCTTCCTTAGAGCAGTGTGTGGAATGAGTTGGTCTAGGTAAAACACGTTGGGCAAATAGATCCTAGTAGTTTCTGCTTTGGTAAATGTACAACATAGTGGCTGTTAAGCTCAAATAAAAATGAGAAAGCTACACTGTGTGTGCCCATCAGCTTGATTAGAACTTTTTATAGTGTATATGAATCTAACGAAAATAGCCATGGCATAACTACGTAGGCAGTAGATATTCTGTGAGTGCAATTTATACTGGGAAGAAAGTGAGCTACTGTCTTTATTGATTCCCCTTTATTGAATAGGAATTGCGCCACTAAAATGATACCCATGTGTTGTTGATACGTCCTGTATTTATGTTAATTTGGATACATATTGCCAATATTTTCATTTTAAAATCAAGAAGGAAATTTTGTGCCAGAGCCTTTTCCAAATTGTGCTGCGCTTTTGACACAACGCAGCAGAACCCATTAGCATTCTCAGTTAAGGCTGATCAGTCATGCTGGTGAACCATTTCTTCTCTTCCCCAAAACATATTTGCTTTCCTGTGTTTTCCAGATAAAAGGGAAGCTCCCTCTCCAATAACTTTTCCGGACTTTTCTTTTGAAAGGCAGCCTAACCATTTTAAATATTTTAAATGAAGTGAGTTTTGTTATGCAGACAGGAGCTGAGTTTTTTTTTCTAGCTCTCATCGGCTATTTATGTGACTCTATGGTTTTCAAATGGTATGATGCTAGAGGATGCCAAATGTCCTGCCATTTAATAACCAGTAGCACACAGAGCTCTTTTCAAAATGCCACCACTCTGAGCATCTGTTGTTATTAAGTAAGATGATCAAATTTTGTGCAGGACTTCAATTTTGCTTTTCACATCACTTATAGAGCAAGAATAATATGCAGTCTGTGTATAAAACTAATGTGTTGGGATCATTGAGCCAATTGCTGGTTTTTGTGTTCTGCTTTATTGCAGATTGTAAAATAAACTTTGGCCTTTTTTTAATAAATGTTATAAAAATGCTCTGTGAATCAGGAGAGTGTCAGCAATTAAAGCCATTTAACATCATAATAATTAAAAATGCAATACTCCAGTGTAGTCAGCACTGATTCACATAAAAAGCCACATTGTTGGTCCTTAATAATTACATTATTTGACAGACATGCTAAAGAAGAAGAAAAGGCGCACGTTGTTAGTATCAGATGAGCAACTAATTCTTATTGTTTCTGGAAATTGCTCTAAAATCCTTTGCTATTCCTGTCTTTCAGCTAACAGATGTGCAGGAATGTCCTCGGCTCACCATCGCTTTTCTCTCCAGCAGAATATGACTGACAACACAACAACACAAGGGAACAGCTGGGTCGAAACGCATAATATTTTCCTGGTAGAGAAAGAAGCTTATTAGGCTATGGAGTACCTAATTGGGTAAGATGCCCCTCATTTCCAAACTATAAAATTCAGATAGTGTATAGCAGAAAAGAGGATGAGATAGTAAGAGCCGTATGTTTGTCCCGCAGCACAACTGGACCTTTAAAATGAGCGATGTTTCTACAGCTGTGGTTTGGGACTGTGCCTGATCTCAATGTCATGGAGGGCCAAATTTTTGAGAGGGGACTGAACTCAGACGTAATATCATTTAAATGAGAACTCTGCATCTCAGTCCATTCTTCCTTCTCTTCCTAAGTTTGGGTAGGCAGAAGGGCAGATTTCCCCATGGTCTTCATTTTTTCTCAGGGAAAAAGAAAGCAAAAGAAAAACATAGCACAAATTTTATAGATTTAAATATTCTTTTGCTTAAATATTGGTGGTGTAGAATTCTCCTCTGGTTTTGTTGCCTGTTGTGTGTTGCAGACAGGCAGTGCTGTAAAAGCAGTGTCATCTTCTGTCTTGAGACGGAGAAGATTTAGTTGCAGGACTGTGGCACGGGTAGAGCTGGCATCCTCACATACCCAAAAGAAGATGGGGTCCAAAGAGGTTTTGGAGGAGCATCCTCAATCCTGCCTCTGGAAATCCTAGAAAATGGGGAGTAAAAATTGGCTTAAAACATCCTGACAGAACAATTTACTTTTTCTGCCTTCCTGGAGAGTCCACGAGCTTTCTCTATTCTCCTGTCTGACTGTGGAAATATTCCCAGACAGTGGCGCACTGATTTTTTTTCACTTACTTCAGCTTCTTTATCAGCTTTCAGACCTGCTGGGATTAGGGTTTTTTAATTTATTTTTTGAAAGTCTCGCTTTGAGTGTGTGAGTCTCCCATCTCACAGCCAGCCACGCTGCCAGCAAGCTCTAGGGGTGACCTGTACGAGCAGGTGAGAATATGGCCATGAGAAAGATGCTACCAGTTCAGTGCACATTATACCTTCACTCACACGACCCCTTGCGTGTCTGGGAGACTGAATTGAAAATGCATCCTTTTTTCTTTTACTTTCATGGATGTTCCAGCAAGTGAAGAGCTCCTCTAAGCAGAGGAGGGTGTGAAAGCTGCTTTGTTATACTTGGGGTATTATTCAGGGCTAGGAGGCAGAGAGGTGCAGCCCTACTCGTGGAGGTCGGAAGAGGAGTTTTGCACATCCAGCGACCTCTCTCCAGCCTTCAGGGCTGCAGGCTGACAGCTCAGGGGCTTGGGTATGGCTGTGCCTTCAGGCACCCCGAGCTTGCACTTTGGCAATGGGGACTTGGAGGGTGGAGTGCCCTTTTTTTAAAAAAAAAAAAAGCTAAAAGTTAAACTTCAGACCAGATCTTGCAAGGCCTCGTACCAAATATCAGCAAGAGTAGAAGTCATTGTAGGGTAGGGTAAAGTTAGTTGGCGTGAAAATCTCATTGCTCTGATTTCTCTTTCCTTTGCCTTGTGTATTTTACATTAATAGATAATAATAAATTTTAATAATAATAATTTTAATTAATAATAATTATAATAACATTAACAATAATTATATATAAAATATTATATAATAAAATAATATATAATATAATATATAATAATATATAAAAAGATACAATATGTAATATATAAATATACGATATATAATATATTATATATAAATGGCACATCCCAAAGTCCAGTTACAGGCATTCTGAAAGAAATGAAGCCATCTGAAAGGCTGGAGCCCCTCTGGAAACCTTTCTCCCTTAGCTACAACTCATATGTGTGCAACTATTTTAGTTCAAATATTAGCCTTAGATTTTAAACAGATTATAATTTTGTAGGGAAATAGCCATAATTGTGTGACAGAAAGGGATTAGATTTGCAGTTCTGGAAAACAGTCTGTGTCTCGAACACCAGAAGAGTCTTTAGGTGAAAGTGTAAGAAGCACATTATCCCCTGATTAGCCTGAATCAAATAATGGAAATAGAATTCCATCTGCCATAGAAATCATAAATAATAAATACATTATTAAATCAATAAACTGAGTACAACAATGAATTTTAAATCTTATGTTGTGATTAGAGCCAGCTCTTTCTTTGGGACATATTAAACCATATTCACAGCACATTCCACTTGGGTTTTTTAATAGGTGATCTGTTTCTTTTTCAGGAAGTTCATATGAAGTTTCTGAACCTCCACTTTGCCCCTTTGGGAGAAGCAGCCCGGAAATAAGGTGAAAGTGTTCTGAAAGAAATGAGGAAATCTCCAAAGGAAAAAAAAAATAGCACATTATAGAAATGCTGGTAAATAAAATATAACCAAGCAGCAGCATGGGAAGCATGTTTAACCCACTACACACCAGTTTTCCCGTGCTGCCAGCCAACTGAACACTGGACAAAGAATGGTGAGCAGTACAGCTCTACATATTAGCAAGACTAAATGTGATACAAATGTTAACAGATTACAGTAGCCAAGGACAAATGCAGGAAATCAGTTCTAGCTGAGTGCTTCATAATACCTGGTCCTGTAGAAGGAATAAGGGTAGTATTTCAGTATGAAAATAACACAAATACTTTAAAAGTTAAGTTTCGGAAAGCTGTTGCAGCTCAAGAGGCTTTTGTTGTATGATTCTGCATTTGTATGACAGGTGCAATTGCCAGAACGTCCCTTGGTCTGTAGGAAACCTGAAAGAGATCAATATTTTATTCTTACGGATACATTAATTTACCTACTGCTTTAAAACATCTGTAGGGCCAAATCCAGAGGTACTTACGAGATCAAGTCTTATGAGACTAAACTGGACCTCACACCTTTTGAGTTTCTTCAAAGGGTGTGTTACAAAGTTGGAGTTCTTTGCCTCAGATCTGGAGAATGAACACTTCCACCCTAGCCCATGAACTCTGCCTTGAAATATGTTGGGTCATCGAGGAGGTGAGGAGGCACTCTAAAGCTGAAGGACCAGACAACGGATGTGGCAAGAAATTAAGCAAGAAATTAAAACAACTCCAACCCCTTATTGTAGTACTTCCCTGCCCCGGCTTGTCTCCATCGCTCTGGTGTCCTCCTGCTGTACCTGGCACCAGGGAGACCTCAGCATTTCTCAGCCCTTTATGACTTTTTCAGTGTGCACAGAATTTGAGTGTTCCTTTTCTTCACGAAGCTCTGTACCTCTTAGATTGTATTTTTTTGTCCAGTGTCAAGATCTGTGAACGATTTGTTTGCTCTGTTTTTGCAGCAGGACTAAGACCTGTATGGTTTCTCCAGGTGTTACTTCTAAAACTCATGCAGACTGTCTTGGTCAGCTCAAAAGCTACGATTCTTGACATTTCTAACATGGCTGAATATCAGTTAACTGCTACGGTGGGGTAGGTAATTTTTTTTTTAATGTCATTTTTTTGAGAGTGGGGGCTACTGAAATATTTTGAAATTGTAGGTACACTTGTGCATCAGGGTTTCTGCCATGCTTTTCTTGCAAAGAAGCTCTAGAAGGGATAAAATGTGCCTTTGCCAGCTTGGTTCATCATGGAGATGGATATCCTACCTTCGTGAAGGGATTTTTGCTGCTTTTTGAGCATCCCTTGTCTGCAAGTGCCTCCCTCCGAATCCATTCTGCAACCAGGACAGCCCTCCCTCAGCGCTGGTTTCTGTCATTTCATCTACACTAGGCAGTAATCCTTCGACTCGCTGGTCCTGTTCTCCCACAGCTGGTACAGCCACATCACCCAACCCTGAGGCTTCGTAAGTACCAACACTCCGACTGAATTTAGAGGACACGAGAAATCTTGACATTCAACTTGACAACTTTTCTGTTGCTGAGCCTGTGTTCCCATGACTTATTTTTTTAATGCAAATCAGAAGATGATTAGCTGTTTTCGCTCTTCATTGTGTTTATTTTTTCTTGTTCTTTGGGCTGTTTTTCATGCCTCATCTTGGCTGAATTCTCTCCCATTTTTCTCTCTTCCTGTGTGTTTCTGCTCTTGCTCTGTTCTCTGCCCTTTGTTCTCAGCTGCTGTTTTCCCCCCTTTCTCCTTTTGTGTCTCTCTCGCATATTTTCTGGTGCTCTATCATCTCTGTTCTTTGTCTTTTCTTTTCTTTGTCTTTTCATTTTGCCTATCTTTGTTCTGTGTCCTCTTTGGTGTCTCCCTGTTCTTTGTCTTCTCTTTTTCCTTGTTCTTTCTTTTCCTCTGTCTGTCTCTTTTTATGATTCCCTTTTATCTTCGTTGTGTTCTGAGTAGCTTTGTCTTGATCTTTGTCTTTGCGGAGAACGTGCTCAAATGAAGACAAAACACACCATTCAAACAGAAATTGCTTATTAATTATAACATGGACACACTGCTGCAACCCAAGCCTCCCACGAAGCCAGCGAACCAAATCACAGGTATTTTCAGGCCAGCACATTTTTTTCTGGACATTGGAGCTCCACCACGTAGGGTCCCGTGGTTGAGCACCCAGCACTTAAACCACGTCCTACCCCGCTCCCCTCCGGGTGGCTGTCAGTCGATAAATCCATCCTCGCCTTTGTCTACTTGGGTGCACAAATAACCAAAGTGAGGTATCTGGTTATGCAGCTATGAGCAAAAATGTGTATTTTGGTCTCCAGCATGGAATCCACACGATCTTCATGTCCCAAGTGTACCCCTTCCTCCTGTGGTGGGGGTTATAATTTACTGCAGAAGTCTTTGACCTACATCATCAGCTCGAAGTCATCAGTTGCTGCTAGAAGGAATATTTTAATTTACTAACCAGCTCTGCTGGGAACGAGTAGCAGCTAGGGCCATGCGGTAGCATTCCTTGGTACTCTTGGTACACAGTCCTGTCTTATTGTCGTTAGTTCTTTCACATTTGCAAAACAAAACATCTCAAAAAATGGGAAAACAAGAAAACCATAGGCAGTGTTATTTTGGTAAAGGAAGTTCTATTTGGTCCTGAAATAAATCTTTTTGAGCTTTGAAAAGATTAGTGTGATTTCAAAGTTTAAGCTCAAAAGGAAATAGTTCACCTAAAAATTTTAGCTTTTTGTTCATTTTTCCACCCGTTTCTTCCCTCTAATAATTCAGTGAAATGTCTCTGCATGTACAGTATTTGATTAATCCTCATTAAAGTCTTGGCTGACAAACAAACCCCAGATCTTGGACTTTGTCCTGTTGCTGCTGTTCACCTTTAATTTCTTTTTTCTTTTTTTTGTTTTTTTTTTGTTTTTGTTTTTGTTTGCAGGAGCTCCATGAGAGAGAGCCATGCTAAGTTGTCAAGCCACAAAATGGGTGAGTTGGGAGCAGCTTCTCAGGATAGAGGGGCTGAGTGCTCCCAGGGACCCCACTGCAGCCCATGCTAGGTCATCACGTCCCAGGGACTCGGGGGACCCTGCCTGCACTGTCTGCTCCCACCAGCCTTTCCAGGCTGCTTTGCTCTCCCCTTAACTTTGCTGTTAAATTGTCACTTTCCTGGCCAGGCTGTAGTATATAAATAGAAATCTCATATCTTCTACCTGCTGTGCTCTGGGGAAGCCCCAGAACACCCAGAACATCGCCTATATCTACTGTAGGACCCGGCCACAATATTGCAGCAAATAACCTGGGTCTTCTGTGAATTGCCCTGAATCTGGGAAACGCTGCAGGCTCCCCGGAGGCTGCAAATCGAGTTGAGCCCGGGTTGGGATCTTCCTGCTGTTTGCACCTTGTCACTGTTGCTACCAGCATCCCTCGCCACGGTGGAGGATGCAGGAGCGGGACGGGGTCTCCTCCCGCCTCACCCCGTCGTGGCGTGGGTGAGAGAGGTGCTGTTGGAGATGTTTCCCTGCCTGGTCCCGATGTGTGCATTTTTTGAGAGAGCACAGGTGATCTCCCAATTTGCATAAATATGCACAAATTGCAGGTTTCCTGAGCTAGATATTTTTTGTCTTAAGAACACTAATTTAAATTATGCTTAAATATTAATAAAGTGATTTAAGGCCAGGCTGTTTAGGCCAAATGTACATTAAAATTCGCCTTCTATTTTCCTCTTTTTAAATCCTCCTCCTTCAGTTTATTCCCTGCGGGAGGGTTTGGGTCCTGAACTCATTGTGCGATCTTCAAACACATAATAAGAATTAATCACCATTAGTCCTCTATTTTAACAGCTGCTTCCTACCCCCCGAACCAGTACAGCTGCAAACTTCCCTCCGTCTGCCGACACCGTAATCCCATTACAGCTGCAAACTTCCACATGTGAAAACGCAGGTTTAAGCTTATTTTGAAACAACTCACCTTTCTTAATTGCTCAGGTCTGTGTTGGAACTGGGCGATGCAGCTCCGGGCTGGTGGGAGCTGAAGGAACGTCATCCTTCCAGTGTCCAAGCATGAAGCCACCGTGCTGCTGATGCTCTGCTCCACTGCGGGAGGTTGCAAACCCCACCTCGGGCCCTGCCGTTTTCATCAACCAGTATTTATTTCTTCATATTCATAGGAAAACAAGTATGATTTATTTGTTAATAGCGAGATTTGCCTGCTTGTGGAAATTTCCCTTTTTCTTCTCAGTTGTGGGCTTTCTTGTACTTTCTTCATTTTAATATCTGCCCTTAGATTGCAATTATTTTATTTTCTTACTTTTTAGCATAAAGGTTTGAGATAGATAATTATTTTGCTTAATAGTATATTTCACTGCAACATGCCCAGAGGGATATGAAATAAAAGGTATTTAAAAATCTACCATGTTAGAAAAGTAAAATAATTTCAGCTAATGAGATTATCAAGGATAATCGGTTTACAAAAGCCCATTATGCGACAGATTCATTGATGTCTTAAAACAGAAAAGGAGAATCCTATTTATTTTTTGAAACGGCGTAGAATAAATTGCTTTTTAGAATGTAAAAAGCTCTTTTTCATATTTTTTTTTAAATGTGATGATTTCTGTAGCCCCATCTGCTGTTCACTTTCAGAAGCATCCAGAGGAAGATTTGGTGAAATGCACATTTTTCTGTTGAAAAGTGGCAATAAGTGAGTCCTGACATGTGACTTTGACTTGGGACAGTAAGAAAGGACTTCATCTCTTTCACAATTTGTGGAAAGAAGTTGCAGGAGTGCAATGGATGATCCCACCTCCATTCAGCCATGACTGAGGATGTATTTTGGGGAGACATCTCACTTCTGCAAAAGAGAGGAGGGGGAAGAGGAGGAGGAGGAGGAGGAAGAGGAGAAGAAGAGGTCAGAGCTGATGAGTGCCCTTGGAGTGACTGTGGAGGCCCTACTAACACATCTGCTTCCTTATCTCAGCAAACCCAAATGGCTCCATCAAGAGAAGTGGGGTGGGATAGTGCAGGACAAGACAGGTGACTGCAGTGTCTACAGCTCTACAGGGTACAGAATAGGGTCATTTTAGAGTTACAAAAATTTATTGGGACATTTTCCTTATGTTTTCCCCTTGAACCTCCTAGGAGACACATGTTAGATTTGGGCTGTGTCTGCTCACAGAAGTGAGCGACTGACTTGTCGCAAGGAGAGCTGAAAGATGCTCCACCACTACCACGGTCTTATAATACCCCAGACAAATTGTCAGACTAGCTCTTATACATAAGCAACAACAAAATTATTAATTTGTACATTTCGTAAATTAAAATGCACAGGTCTAAAACTGCAACCTTGAAACAGTACTATAATGGTGTCTATTTTATTTATTTTATTGCAGTTCATTGTTTTGACCACCGGAGTTAACCAGAGTGTGTCTGGTGGGACTGGTTCATAAGGACTCTTCCAGGATCTCCCTCTTACTTCTCGAGGATGCAGAAGGTGACTCTTCAGTAAGTAACACAAAACGATTTCAGACTTGTATAAATAATCTACATGTTCTGTCTCCCTTTGACTGAATGATGAATAGCATTTAAAGTGATTGATTTGCTGACACACACATGTGTCCGCGGCTGGAATAGTTCGTATTGTCCTTGGATCCCCCAAACTGGACCTGCATCTCCCACGGCTTTACATCGCCACATCAGCATGGTCCTTAAGCAGTCCCTCCAGCACCGTGTAGATGGCCTTGGCTTGGCCTTTGAGGGTCATGGTGGGGAATGGAAGGCTGAGCCCTTCGAACGGCTTATCTGCATCACCGTGTCCTCTGCCCTGGGCACGGGGACATTCTTCCCCCCACAAAACGTGGCTCTTGTATAGTCTTTTCTGCAGCGGTCCAATCTGCTGCTTAAATGATTCCCCCTGTTTTTCCTTTAATGTTTAGCAGAAAATAATTCTGCAATGAGCTTTATTAAAGCAGCAGGATAGATTAAAAAATGAAATATGTTTAGCAAGATTTGGGAGGAAGGCTGGAGTAATTAATTTTCAATAATACCTGGCATTTCCAGAACTCCTTTCATCCCAAGATCACCAAACAGTTTACAGACATTAATTAATTAAAGCATTATGACGCCCCAGTGTGGGGCCATTGCCTGCGTGCCTGACTCAGACAAACTCCCTCCAATTCCCCGGGCAGCCGAGCAGGATCCACTCCTCTGCCTGCACCAGGGCTATTCCTCTGAGTAAATACCTCTCAGCTTTCCAAAGGTTTGCACTCTATGGCCCTATGTAAATATTTTCCAATAAGTTCGATTATTTGTCTTTTGTTCTCTATCAGGAAAACCCCAAATATCGCAGTAATAAAATTTCCAGCGTGTGTTTACATGAGGGCAGTTCGGATGATTAGTTTCTGATTCAGCTGCCCATTAAAATGCCTCCGCTCCCAGAAACTCCCTTTGCGGGCTGGGAGCCGGACATGCATATGAAGCTTTGGTTTTGAGGTGAATCGAGCATTTTTGACAGGACAGTAAATTGCGTGGGAAAAGAGGAGGTGTTCAACGTGCGCCCGAGAGGGGTGCAAATAACGTCACACTCCTGGAAATCCCCTGTGAAGTATAAGTTCAGTGAAATCTTATGAAAGCTATAGATTATACAAACTTTCTCCACTCGGCTGATTTGATTCATGAACGCGTAAATAGATAGATAGCTAGATCCATCACGGGAATCCCCCGGGGAACAATGCAATGGTGTTTGTGATTGGAAAAATATTATAAAAGAGCTCACGTAGAGCCAATAGTTAGGCAGTTTTGTACCGCCAAGATAAGTAGAAAAGAAATGACATTTCATGATCTCATTTTTAAAGGACGTTGGAAGTTACCAAAGCAGGAGAAACGGATCTCCTGTAGTGCTGCATCTGCAGTCCCTCGTGGCATTACAACCAGCTGGACACTCACTGGGCCCTCGTCCCCCCACCCTAACTGCCCCAGGTCTTTGGGGTAATTGCGTGGCACCTTATTCACGGGGAATGCCTTTACCTGGGCGGACTGACCCCATCACTTGGCCAGCTTGGTCATGGGACCTGTGCTTCTGCTTCCTCTAAGGCCTTGCAGTTTGGTTGGGATATTCAGAAGCGGGATCTGAATTCAAGGGGCAACGGGCACAAACAGAAGCATAGGAAGTTCCGTCTGAACATGAGGAAGAACTTCTTCACTCTGAGGGTGACGGAGCCCTGGAACAGGCTGCCCGGGGAGGTTGTGGAGTCGTCTTCTCTGGAGATATTCAAGACCCACCTGGACAAGGTCCTGTGCAGCCTGCTGTAGGCAACCCTGTTTCGGCAGGAGGGTTGGACTAGATGACCCACAGAGGTCCCTTCCAACCCCTACCATTCTGTGATTCTGTGATTCTGTGATCTGCCCTGAAGGATTCGGTTGTAATAGAAGAGCAGAAAAACCCCAAAACAACCCTTTTTTTTTATTTATTTATTTGTTTGCTGGATTAGCTACTTTCAGATAAACCAAATTAAAGCCAATATCAAAGCGGAAAGTCCCCTTCGTTACCTATGGTCTGGCCAGTATCTAGCCATCGGTTTGCTCGTTACGTTGGCCAGCTCCAAGTTTCCCTGTATTCCAGCTTCCAACCATGGTGGAGGAGAAAGGCTGGACTTTGGGCAGGAGGCACAACGGGCGCAGCGTCAACATCACGAGCTGTTGAGCTCACCCAGCACCTCATCCCCCAGCCTGGAAGCACATCGAAATGCCAGTGCGTGCTCGGGAAGGTGACGCATGTGTGGGAGCCTCTGGTTTCGGGAGGTGGGAGCTGGGAACACTGCCCTCCTCCCTGCTTGTTTACCCTATGGCAAGTGCATCTTTGGGGAGCGCTGCGAGTTTGAGATATGAGAAGAAATTCTTCAGTAAACACAAGTGACATTTGGCATATAAATAAGTTAGGGAATACTCTTGCGCAAGCAGTGCAGGTCAACAGTGATTTTTTATCTCCCGTTTTAAAATCGGCTGCTTTGGAAACGTAGAAGCACCAAGTGTTTGCGGAAGGGGCGGCGGAGAGAGAGGGGCTGTGCCAGGCCGCGATGCCGTGCTGGGTGCTGGGTGCCGGAGCGGTGTTTGCTGGTCCAGAGCGACCGGCTTCAGGCTCCAGCCCTTCCGGTTCTGCTAAAATCCATCATGTGTCAGATGGGTTTCTCCACAACTTTCTTTTTTTTTCCTCATCTCTTTCTTTTTTTTCCCCTCTTATTTTGGTTTTTTTTTTTATTTTTCTCCCTTTTTTCCTCTTTTCCCCGCTCTTTTCTTCCATATGATTAGCGCATAACAAGTCCCTTTAGAGAGTAAATACTGATTTGAAATAATGCTGTAAACAAATAACAGGGGAGCCGGCGTACAGCCTGTACACGCATACATCCATAAAACGCACTGCGTACACACATGCGCACCCGCATTCTCATTGTGTAGGTTAGCTAAGGGGATTTACCTCCTTTTTAATATTTTTGAAGGCTGCTTTATGATCCTGTTGACCTGCTATTAGCAAAAGCTTAGCTTTCAACAAAGGTAATTAAATTATAAAATCACTGCTGCAATCATCAAACTACTCATAAAACAAGAAATGAAAAAAAAAAATACCCTGAAATAAAAATCTTGCAGGCTTCTCCTCATGTAATATTGCTCCCTGATGTTAATTACATTTAAATGGGAGAGTACTATTTTGGTATCATTCATACGCCTCCAAAAGTACTTTCCAGTTTATCATACCTGTCAACCCCAGTGCATCGCAGGCTAATACTTTATTAAGAAAAAAATCATTAGGGAGCTGCTGATCCCATTTAAGTACATTGGGCAGAATGTAAGACTAATTAAAAAGCATATTTTTACATTATTAATTTCTGAGTTTCACACTTAATGAATGTGAAATGACAGGGCTACTATTTTTATATTCAGGCTCTCTGGGCTCTTCAGCCAGGGGAATTAAATTCTGGGGATTTTTTGCAAAGATGCTTCTTGGGAGATTTGTTTTCAAGAACAGCTACGCTTTTTTAGCTGTGCCTTTTTCTGGGAAATTATACCAAAGCATATTACAGCCACTTAAAAAGAGTAGTTAAATAGATGTTGTGTTGGGTTTTTTTTTCATCACACTGCTATAAAAGTATTTTAGAAGAGGTATAAAATATGGTTTTTAAATGATATTATGATTTGCAAACACTAAAAAATAATTGCGGTGGAGTTGAGAGAGAGCGAAAACATCTAATCTTTATTGTGTAAGACAATGTGATAAAATATTTTACAGCCAAAAGCTCATTTTGCATCTGGAAAATTGTGTAAACTGATGGGGGAAAAAAAAAAAACCTCATTAAAACTAAAGGTTATTTTTAATATTCTTCAAACAAAGCGACACATTCTAACGGCATTTTTCCTCCCCGTATTTATTAAATTAGACAATTGTAGGAAAGCCCGACGTTCTATTTAAATAAAGCCATAAAACGACAGCGAGCGTGCGGTTAGGCAGGCCGGTCGGACCTGACGCCAGCTTTGGGAGAGGCAGCGCAGCCCTGGGAAGGTGGCTGCGTTCGGGAGGTGCCGGCGCGGCGTCGCGGCCGTTACGAAGCGTTCGGTGTTGCGTCGCCGAAGCCTTCGGCGGGTGCCGGCTGGCACAGCGGTCCCCGCCAGCGCGCCGCAGCGCAGCACAGCACACTTTTATAGGGCTCTGCGAGGAGGAGTGGAGAGAAGCAGGGGTTGTTTTTTTTTTTTCTTCTTTTTTCCCTCTCTCTTTTTTTTTTTTTTCCAAATGTGCTTACAATTACCTCTCTGTATTTTTATTGTCTTTTTCCTAACCACAAAACTCACACTGGAGGCAAAGCTTAACGGCTGAGGCTTTCCTCATGTAAATATTAGGAAATTACATTTGTACAAACTGCACGGCTTTGTAAAGGGGGCTGGAGCGACTCCAACACAAATTAATCAGGATAAAGTTGCTCTATGTTCAACATGACCATAGTTTATTTTCTTAAAGTATTAATTTGTCAACAGCTTTCCTGCCTGGCTGTGACTCATGTGGATGGCATTGAGGGAAGACACAGATGCAATCTCGCTGCTCTACCTTGCGGTTTCAGGAACCAGCTCCAGTTAATCAAAAAGTAATTGTGTTTAATTCCTCAATATTTGTTTTCATACAAAAGTCGAATGACTGAAATATGAATATGAACCCATGTTTAAATATTGTCTTCCTTTAATAAAAAAAAAAAAAAAGACGTGAAACTTCTAACTGTTGCTAAACAATTTTTACTTTAAGTCCTTCCCTCCTCTGCTGTCTCCCCCCCTCAGCCCCCAAACAAATAAATAAGCGCTGGCAATAGCTTCCCAGCTGATGTCCTTTGCTTTTTCCCCTCCTTGGTGATCCCCTGTGCCGAAAGCAATGCTTTCCAGCACGTCTCGTCATTCTTCTGCCTTCACTCGCTGCTTATTAAATTGCACTATTTTTAATTATATCTTGATTTTTGTAAAATGATCATTCGCTGTTACGTCTCTGGAATGCAAACGTGAGCGTAATGGGATCTATTTTTCAGAGCTGCCAAAACAAATTAAGGAAAACTTTTGGCCCTTCCTTTGCCAAATATTTTAGTGCTTTTCCATGAAAGCAAACCTTATTTCTAACGGTATATTAAACCTTAAGTAAATAATGCAGTCTGTCAGAAGCAAATTCTATTGTAAAATCAGTAAATGTTCGCAGGCTTTGCCGGTGACACCCGCACCGGGCTCTGCCCGGGGAGGATCGGGGTAACGATGAATTATTGCTAATTTTAATTTGCCTCTTGCAGAAACGCCGAACTTTTTCCTGTGCGCTGGATGTGGCCCCCATAAATATGGAGCAGTTGTTGCGGCCGCGCCACGGATGCCCAGGTAGGCACGGAGGCTCTGGAATAACGACACAGCGCAGGGCTGGAGGAGGGAGCAGCTCCGGGCACGACGCTTTGTTAATTGTGGGGATCAGGGCTCGCCTGTTCTTTAGCATCTTTTATTAACACACATCCCCAAATAATATTGACACTCCTCTTGTTTTATTAGTACACGTTTACCTTGTTCATGGTTTTATTATTCAAGAATGCAGTTGTTGCCAAGTATTAATCAATATATTATGCTGCTCAGTTGGGCAAGCTGTACAAAAACATAGTGCCCCTAGGGTTAATAGAGTCAAGAAGTAGAAAAGTGTTTCAGACATGTACACAACATGTGGTTTACTATTATCATTAAATGAGGTGAACTGGGACTCTATACATATGGATTTTGAATTGCATAAATTTTGATTGATATCATTTGAAGACTGAGACCCTGAAAGGCTAGATTTTGTGAAAGACGATACACAGGCCAGCTATTACCACATACAATAATACCAGGAAAAATATCTGAAATGAGCAAGGCAGCTGGCTTTTAAATAGCTAAAACATAACATCAATACTTATTTTGAATAATGGAAAAAAGAGGTAAAAGATGTTGACCTCTGCCTGACAATAACATGTTCCAAAAGTAGAACTGGTCCCAGGAGAAAACGCCCTGCTCAACAGTAGCGACTAGGAAATTTTTTTCTTTCTCTCTCTCTTTCTTTCCTCCTCATTTTCTCTTGCTTTTCTTTTCCTTTTCTTATTTTTTCTTGGTTTTTTCTTTTTTGTGTTTTTTTCTCCCCCCCCTCCCCTTCCTCCCTGGGAAAGGTAAATGGGCTTTTGAACATGAAGCCGCTTGCAGACAACCGCCAGGCAAAAAAAAAAAGCACCCCAACAGAAAAAAAAAACCCCAAGAATTTTTGCAAATTCAGGAAACACTTGAGAGGTAAAACCAACATCCTGAGACAGGAGACAAGGCCAGCTTTTGACACCGGGCTGGACCTGCGAGGCCGAAGGAAACCTGGAGCCAGGAAGCGGCCGCCGCCGGGGTCAGGCTGCTGGGGACCCCGCGCCTCGCCGTGCACCGCAGGCTCCGGCCGGCCTTTTCATGGGAAATTTGCTGAAAATTTGCTGATCTGCATGAAACGTTGGCGGGAGGGGGGAGAGGAAGAGCCTTCCCTTTCGCTCCTTGTGGGTTACTGGTTCGCGCGGTGTGAAGTGGGGAATTCTAATGTATGCGAGGACGCGGTGGGTCTCGGAGGCCCTGCGTCCATTTTTTTCCCCACTGATACACACGGAAAATTATCAATAGCTCGCTCTACCAGATTCATTCGATTTGCTCGTATTTGTTAAAACTTTTGAGAGAGCACCGGATGCTTAATGCTTCATTTATGATTTATGCTCCATAAATGTATTAAAACATTAACCATATTTCTGCAGTGGCATACTTGAATCCTCCCGGGAGAAAGCCCGAGTGTTTCTCAGGCTGCTACTCCGGCTTCCCCCAGGAGCGAGATTATTTGTGTTGTGTTACACCTCCAAGTGTTGATTAGGCCTCGGTGTTACCCTGACAGAAGTGTCGTGCGGTGCTTCTCTTTAATGGGGTAATAAGCTAGATCAGCCACACGAAGGAAATGTTCCTTTTCAAGTCAGAAACGGCGAAAAAGTTGGTGCGTGAACAGGGCAAAGGCTCCGTCCCCTCCGCCCGAGCGGCAGGGCTGAGCTCCGGCAATAGCCTCCGCTAATCGAAAACTGTTGGCCATAGCACTTGGGTGGCTCCGGCAAAATTTATAATCCGGGTTTGAACTCTCTAATATATTAAATGGTTACACACCACCCATTGCCGAGCCTGGCTTTTAACCGCCTCGCAGCCTGGTGGCTTCGCCGGCTCCGAAACGCGGCTGTTAATTGGAAAGCAGGAAGGTTAAAAAATAGACAAACTAGTTTTCTGGCTCGTGTTTGACACCGTGGGTTATTTATGAGGGTATTTTTTTTGCAGGCTTTTTTTTTCCTTTTTTTTTTTTTGTTCCCCCCCTCTCTTTCTGTGATGGGGTGGAGGGGTGGGGGCTGTCGGGAGGATTTCTTAGTGGTTGGGAAGCTTCACATTTTTCAGTAAGCATTATTGGGTAACAATTGGTGCAAACATTATGGAGGGGGAAAGGCACATAAATCAAGAAATAAAAAAATAGTTTCTGCACATTTTCAAAAAACACGTTGTGCTCTCTGAGGTCCTTTTCATTTTAACCAAATCAGGGGGAACTTGTCCTCACAGCGGCAAGGCAGATGGAACAATAAATCACAGGAACCATTGACTGCCTGCAGTGTACTCTCCGCAGCTGTCACTTTTTTGTCTCTTTGGTTTTAGCTGACATGGTTTGAGGTCCACTGTGAACCAATCTGGACTTTTTTTTTACCGTCATATCCATCAAAACGACCAGTAGCCATCAACCTACTGCAGCGATCGATTCGTTTGCTTATTCTCACGCATAAGCCAATACTCTGCTCACTAGGTGAGGCTTGGGAGAAGCACCTCATTTTAGCTTTTTTTTTTTATTCCTCCCCCTTCTTTCTTTCTTTCTTTCCTTTTTTTTTTTTTTTCTCCCCGTTTTGCCTCCAGCTACAGCTGTGATTTTCTGAGCAGTCTTGGCTAACGTTATTAAAGTTGCATCATGATAGATATAGAGCGGAGCAGATAACAGCCTCCGCGCGCAACAACAGCAAAACCGAGAACAACCGCGGGGCTCTGCGGCTGTTGCCAGTGTTGCTTTTCAGGTGTAGCGAGACGCTCGCTAAGCTCGGAGTTTCCAGCTCATCGCTTATTTTGCAAAGTAAACAAGCAAATGTTATGTGCATAACCTTAGCTGTCTCTGCAAAGGTCAGTGCCTGGCTGCCGATTGCTTCTCCTGCCTTTTGGTGGCACTCTGATGCCAGCGATCGCTGCCGGCGTGTTTTGGAAACAAGACGTCCTTTCTTAACAAAAGACTCAATCGACAAAAGGCCGCAAAACAAAAAATTGATTCAATCAGAAGCAGAGTATGAAAGTTTGCTTGGGTCTGTAGAATAGCCCGGTCGGCGGGGAAGAGGGGCTCCTCGGCGACGCGGGCCGGGCTGGGGCAGGCGGGACGGCGCGGGAGGCTGCGGGCGCGGGGAGCTCCCTCCGCAACCAGACAATGCCCATGGATGGGTGCGGGTCTACGGGAGGTGCTGGGGGGAGGATTCGGTGCTTTCAGTTTACGACCTGAAACGTCGTAAAGTGTCTTTTGCGTTTTATAAAAGTGTATCTTCCAAAGCACCGTCTCTCGCAGATATTCGCAGGGGCCAAACTTCAGACCACGTTTTGGAGAACAGGTTTTTTTCTGATGTATATAGAAGTGAGGAGGTGTGTGGACAATGCAGTCACAGAAATATTTTTTTTTTAATGTCAAAAATACCTTCTCGCTTTAAAAACTTTCAGTTAGGTCAAGTTAAATTTATTATATATTATTTTTTTTATAGCTGAGCTCCATGATTTTGACTTGAGGTGACAGCTGAAAAGCACCAGAAACCCTTGGAATTTCAGATCTATGTATTACGATAAAGGAAGAAAATAAAGTTCCGCTAGCAGAAGGCAGGTAATTACATTTACCTAATGTACATAGTTAAAAAACACAGCCCCTGAAACATTTACCTTAAAAAAAGTTGAGACAGCAGAAGTTTTCCTTTGTATCTACAGAACAAACATCCCTGGGATTTGTAATAAATACCCAGTTATGAGATCCGGGGTCCCTCCTGTTAACGAGGATCTTTTAGCAGAATATTGAAATATTGCCATGTTGGAGAGAAGTTATTTAAGGACCCTACAGAAGCTGATGCAAAGGCAGTTTCTGCTGAGACTGTTTTCCTCTTTACAAACCCTTGAAGGGTGCGTGTCCTGAACATATTCTACTTCAGAGAAATGCAACAAATAACGAGCTGGAGTCAAAGCCAGCACCGCTCCGAGATGAATTTCAAGGAGCGTGACCAATAATCCTTCTACTTACCTTAGAAATCCTATGGAAGTACTATAGCAGTTCCAATACAAGTGAAAGCAAACCGTGGGGGGAAGAAGAAAAAAAAAACACAAAAAAAGCCATCTGTCTGAGAGCAACCCAAGAATCCTGAGTCCACCCAAGTAGTTATTGCATGTTTTTCTGTACTGCTAATGGATTGTATATTGTTGAAAATATGAATTACAGAATAAATCAGAAGAGAGTGGCAATTACGGGTCCAATTCTGCTCTTGGCTACAGTGAAATGAGCGGCCTGATTCTGTTTGCAGCTATTGGGGTGCACATCAGAATAATTATTCAACGTAATAGTTGCTCCAGACTGGCGATCTGAGCTCTCTAAATTTAGTAATTGCCGGAGGAGCGAGGCTGACAGTCGGTGGGGGTCAGACCAGTTTAGGCTGTGGATTTTCACAAGCCTTTACACACCGCTCTTCGCTCTGCGACACATACTCGGCAGCGTGACACGCACGTCTTAAATATACCTTTCGAAATGGCTTGCACTGGGGATATGCCAAACATCGCTTGCTCCCTTTGGGGGAGACATGAAGAGTTACAAACCGTGAGCCCGGTGCCAGAGCTGCTGCCTAGGAAAAAAATCCCGTTTGAAGTGAGTCAGAGTTTTGGCTGAGGAGGGAGGGCAGCGTCAGAGGGCCCCGTGTTATAACAATCATGCAGCAAGGAGGAATTTCACGATGATTACCGCGCCAGCAAAATCTGTGTACGTACACCGTCAGATAGCATCGTGCTGCGTGTGAAAGAAAGGCCGCTAATTCGGCAACGTTCTTGTTTTCAAATGAATTCCAGCGCTGCGAGAAGAAGCGAGCAGCTTTGTGAAAAGGGACAGTCATTAATGTGCCTAATGGTGACTTTTCTCCCGTTCCTACCAAACGGTCTCTAATATCATTCCACGTTAAAAACAGGAAGGAGTTCTGCATATTTTCTAATTAGCTTTTTGTGGAAATCTTGCTGCGGTAGATGCTGCATAAAAGAAGGAAAGAAAAGAATAATAAAAAAAAAAGACTCTGCGTGAAGATGAAACTTTGTTCACCACTTGCATACTAAATAGCACAGGTTTGGTGCCCTGTGCGTCGCAAAAAGACGTATAACGTTGCTTCTTCTGCCAAAGGCTGGTGGGTCTGGTTCGATTTAAGCCCCCGGCTGACCTCCCGGCGCTGCCTGGGCTGCTCATGCGCTCAGAGGCGTCCGGCCGGGCAGGATCGAGCCCGCGGGCGCTGCTGCGTGGGGTGCTGCTGCCGCCGCCGCCGCGGCTGTTGTTGTTTTCCAGGAGGAAATATTTCGGGTCTGCCCCAACATTAGCGTAGCGTATCGCTCCAGCTGCATTCCCCGCTGACTGGAGTCTGTTTGATGAGTAATTAGGAGACCTTCGCTTTAGTTTGTTTGACATATTTTACAAAACATGTAAATCTGTTAAAAAATTGCTTGTTCATTTAAAAGACACAGTTCCTAAACGAAGCAGAGTGTCTGCTAAATGGATATAATTTTAGGATTTTTTTTTTTCTATTACAACTTCAAACACAATAGCCTCTCTTTGCCTTAAAAAGGATTTTTTTTTGTTTCTGTTGAGAAGTAATTATTCCGCTTCTTCATCTGTGTAGCTTCACCCAGAGCTCACACAGAGAAAATCTCTGTAATACTTAGAGATAAACATATCTAGGCATACAGATATCCACGTACATACTGAAGTTTGTTTATATTTTACACCCACACATCAAAACTGGGATCATTAACTGCTTACTGGAAAGCAATAAACATAGTCCCCTTTCCTCTGCCCTGATCAAAAGTGAATGCTTTTTGCTTTATTTTCCACTCAGACTTCTTTAGCAAAGAAACCTCACAGAAGATGTCAAAAAAGCCTCGAATATTCCAGCACCCATTCTGCTCCTTTTGTGAAATATGCTCTGAAGACCATCTGCGGCTTCAGATTGCCTGGTTTCAGCTGTCAGTTTAACTTTCCTAACTATCGCAGCAGCTTGCAGTTAAAGAGTTAAGTTCCTCTTGGTTTGAAACCTTTTGGAGTTTTTTAAATGTAAATATGATTTTCTTCCCTTCAGCTCTGCAGCTGTGCAAGAAGAAGGAGGGACACCTCTCAGCACCCTGAATTTCAGTCAAAGTTGCTGCTTGCGGAATTCAAAATTGTAAATACTAACTGTTATTAATTTTTTTAACGTCAAAAAAGGACTCTGCTATTTAAAGCAAAGCAATCCCACTGACCCGAAGGTTAAAGCTGCACCCAAAAAAGCAATGCTATAATAAGGAAATGCTAGCTAAGATTAAAATCCTTTTGTACTGGAAGATGTAAGGGCAGGGATGATTTAAAAGCCCCTTACTTTTCCAGTCAGCTCCACTTATTGCTTCAGGCTGAGCATTTTGTTTTTCCTTTTTCTCTTTCTTTTTTTTTTCCTAGCGAACACTCCGTTGCTTGTTTTGGGGAAGCATCTCATTTATCCGAGCCCGTTTCTTCCCGAGACTTTTTCCTGCTGGAGAATTACTGCCTGGCACATCAATAGGTTGCAAATTGTAGCAGGGCTGTGTTTAACTTGCAGCCGGGTTGCCGTTGTCGTGAGGGTCCGCGTCTTTTAGCTAAACAGCCTTTTTCTTGCGGAATTTCAGACGTCTGTAATTGCCGCTCCTTTCAGCGCAGCTGAAGGTATCAATATCAACTCGATTTGAATATCATAAGTGGGAAGTTGCTCTAAGCAAAACAAAAACATGTCAGTTGCCCAGGTGACATTTTGTAGCAAACAAGGAAATCACAACTCCGGGAAGTGTTGTATTTTATGCCAACAACAATATGACAGTTTTCTCTGTAAAGAAAACATGACACTTTTCCAAATATCAGAGGATGCCTCCGCTGCTCAGGGGATTCCTGTACTGTCACTGAAATGGAAGGTCACAGGCTGGTTTCATGATTTCTATAGTTTCAAAATGTTGTGGCGGAGCGTTTGCACGCTAAATGCTGTAGGCTAAGGGAAATCTTTCCCTTCATCTCTGAAAGAAGTGACAGGAAGAAAAAGGTCCTACTTTGACAGCGGTAACCTCGAGGTCTCGGGGTTCTGCCCCGAGCAACTCTGAAGTAAAATTACCTATGTTAATGTGTTGTCCTCGCTGTCATCCAGGCACACGTGTGCGAGCGCGCGTGCGCGTGCGAGGCAGAGCCCCCGAGCGCGAGCGGGCACCCAGGGGCTTGCAGCCCCAAGGAGGGGTCACCTTGGACCGTGCCAGCCCACCGGGTTGGGCTCAGAACGCCCCTCAGAGCAGCGTGTTTTTTCTCGGGTAGCCCTGGCTGTGCAGGAGCCGCAGCAAATGCTCGTGTCTTGTTTTTGCCTGGCCTTGGTGGTAATAAAGACTAAAAGGTTTCTGCAAACAATTTCTTTTAAGAGGTGGGGGTTCCAGTTCGACTTCAAGAAGGTGGGGACCTACTTGCTATGCTAGTGCCTAATTCGTGAAGTTTAAGTAAACAGACTTTTTCTTGAAGCCAGAAAAAGTATTAACTTCAAGGCTATGGACAGGATCAAAACACATTTGTTTCCAGCCTTCCTCCTTTTTTATTCTTCCCTCTCCCCTTTAAAAAAAACACACCTTAGTCTATAGATTATATACTTCCTGCTGCCCTTTTTATAAGCAATAAGAATTTAATAACTGAGGGCAACTCTATAGTAATATTTATATGGGTCAAGTGGCTTAAAAGTATGCAATAAATGTAAAGTTATGAACCACATTGCCCCTTTTTAAATAATGCAGCTAGCACCAAGATATTATGTTTCATATTCTGGAAAAAGGTGTTTTAGCCTAGGCTTTAGGAGTACCCCAGACATGAAAAGTTATACTGATCCTGTAATAAAGTCACTCCCTGCTTAATATGGTGTGTTCTGTAGAGCTCCAGATCTTAATAGCAGACCACAGCAAGAGCGTCCCAGATGATATCAACAAAACCTTCGCTTTCTCATTAGCAATCAGCAAATTCTCTTGGCGTCTGCTAGTTTCAAATAAGGGCAAGTGCCTCTATTCCTAGTGTGAAGCCCAATAGGATAATAGAAATAATGTAGTCTAATCAGCGGCGAACACACGAGATCCCCCCGTCAGCGCAGGCGGCGGTGGGTTTGGTGACTCCCCTTCCACGGCTTTTAGCAGGCTCCGTGGTCCTGAGGAGCAGGAGCGGTGTGAGGGCAGAGAGGGAGCAGAAAAAGCCACCTCGTGCAGCTCCTGCTTGTGTAAAAAGCAAAAATATTATCAATACAGATGTGTGCAAAAAACAAAACCAAAAATTCTTGCGGTCACTGCTTGGACAATGTGAAGACACGCTGCAGGTGGTTTCTACGTGCATAAATCCATGTATGGCTGTGCACAGGGAGGGCGGATCCCAGAGTGGTTGGATTCGGTCTCGTCAAACCGTCTACTTCTTCGAGAAATCAGATCAAATATTTGTCATCGCAGCCCAAAATGACCATTCCTTTGTTGGCTGGCACACTGCTGATATCTGCGCGCTGTCTGCACCTGAGCTGTTACCTGCATGATGATTTTTCTTTCTTGTTGCTGTTAAATTCAAACATACTTGGCCAACGCCGCATACATTTGCGGCACAGCACTGAGTGCGGGGACAACCACTGCTGTTAGCAATTATGATGCAAGTGTGAAGGACACAAGATCGTAGTGCTCTCGCAGCCTGCATAATCTGTGGCTATGCTTGGGGAAAAGCAGAACAGTTCTTACGCCGAGGTTATAATTTTTTTTCCCCACATT